>CEQY01188117.1_pt1 | contig 12156 bp, 11 predicted proteins | sample 361391 | NCBI WGS metagenome assembly CEQY01 (sample SAMEA2621075, study PRJEB7988) | marine metagenome | isolation source: saline water (ENVO:00002010), including
CTTTTATCCATTTTTTTTACCTCTTTTGTTATTATATTGTTTCTAATTAATTAAACAAAAAGGTAACAAATTATGCGTTTTTCATATCATCCAACTATGTGCGACCCCTCATATTATTTGGAACTCGGAAAAGCGGCCGAAGCCGCTGGTTTTGATTGTATTACATTCCCAGATAGTATCTGCTATCCAAAAGAATGTGACTCAACATATCCATACAATGATGATGGAAGTAGAGAGTTTCTTGATGGAGTTCCTTTTTTAGAGCCATTTTCAATTATTCCTGCAATCGCAGCTGTCACAGATAAGTTAGAATTTTCCACTTCAGTTTATAAACTTGCTCCCAGACAGGCAGTAACTACAGCCAAATTTGTTACAACATTAGGAGTAATGACAAATAACAGATTTCATTTCGGTATTGGTGTTAGTCCTTGGTATGAAGATTTTCTTGCGACTGGTGAGAGGTGGAAAAATCGTGGAAAAAGAATGGATGAACAAATTGATATTCTTAAGGGACTAATGAACGGTGATTACTTCTCTTATAAGGGCGAGTTTTATGACATTCCAGAATTAAAACTCTGTCCAGCTCCGACAAAACCAGTTCCAATCCTAATAGGAGGACACTCAAAACTTGCTCTAAAAAGAGCTGCTAGAGTTGGTGACGGCTGGATAAGTGCAGGAATAACTCTAGAGGAAACAAAAGAGTTTATTGATCAAATTAATTCTTTTAGACAAGAATTCGGAACGCTTGATCATCCTAATTATCAATTTCAAGTAATGGGAGAAGCAGCGTATTCATCCGATGGAATAAAAAATCTCGAAGATCTTGGAGCCACTGAGGTAATTGTTTCCTTCAGAAATGCATATGAAGGTGGGCAGGATAATAGGACTTTAGATGGCATGATAGCTGAAATAAATTGGTATGCTGAAGAGGTTATAAGTAAATCTAATTAGTTTTAAAAAACTTTTTTTAAAAAAATTAATGGGAAATATAACAATTCTCTCGGATGAATTTTAATAAAAAACTTAAAAAAACCTCGTAAATCCATCATTTTTAGCAATAAAAATAGGTAGCTTGCCTTCATCTTTGAGGTACCTAGAAAAGCTGCTTTATTATCTAAGTGGGGTCTTAGAACATCAATAACTTCAAAGTAGTAGCTTCCTTTACTATTCTTGCTCATACTTGAAAGGCTTTTATCATGATAGTTAACTGAGACTAGATTTCTATCTACAAATAAAAAATTATGTTTCTTTGCACATCTTATTAAAAAATCAAGATCATGAGCAGACGGATATTTGGTATCAAAACCATTGAGAGAGTTATACGTTTCTTTGCTTATTAGAACAGAGGACCAAGGCACAGACAGTTCTAAACTTAACAAATCTTCCAATACTTTTTTTTGAGAGAATTTCTGATTAATATTCACAACTTTATTTCTACTAATTACCTCGCAACTTGTGAAAACGATTCTTACATCCTCAATATCCTGATCTAACAATGCTTTGATCTGAAATTCTAATTTATTGGAATCCCAGACATCATCAACATCTAAAATTGCAATCCAATCACCCCCAGCATTTAGCAATGCCTCGTTCCTTGCAAAAGCAATATCAATATTAGTTGTGCGCTCAAAATATTTTAACCGTTCATCTTGAAATGAAAAAAATATTTCCTTTGAAGCATCTGTAGAAGCATTATTAAAAAAAATTAATTCCCAATTATTGTATGATTGGCTTATTACAGAACGTATAGCGTTTTCAAGATATTCTTCTCCATTAAAGCAGTTCATTAAAATAGAAATCTTGGGAGTTTTAATCACATTAATGCTAGGTGTTAATTTTTAATCCAAGGTGGAGTGCCTTTTGCTACTATATTTTCAAGAAAATCCTTATCTCTTTGCGTATCCATACAATACCAAAAGCCTTCATGCTTGAATGCATGAAACTGATTAATTCTTGCAGCTTTTTCTAATGGCTCTTCTTCGAAGATTGTTGAATCTCCCTCTATAAAATCTATGATCTTTGGTTCAATCACAAAAAATCCTCCGTTTATCCAGCCTTCCTGCATCTGAGGTTTTTCTTTAAAAGATATAACGTTATTATTGCTGTCTATTTTAAGCTCCCCAAACCTTGCAACTGGATGAACAGCCGTCACTGTGACCAGTTTCTTTGACTGTTTGTGGGCGGTTAATAATTCATTAAAGTTGACATTAGATAGACCATCTCCATAAGTAAGCATAAAAGTTTTATTTCCAATATATTCTTTCAGTCTCTTAAGACGCCCTCCAGTTAAAGTATCTTGCCCTGTGTCTGCAAGGGTGATTCGAATATCGGAATTAGGTATTTTGACTTCTAAAAATTCATTCAATTTCGATTCATTGCTTGATATTTGAGATGATCCTGCTAATTCTAGAAAATATTTTTTTATAACATCTCCCTTGTAACCCACAGCAATACAAAAATCATTAAATCCATGCTTATTATAAGATTCTATAATATGCATTAGAATTGGTTTCCCTTGAATATCAACCATTGGTTTAGGAATTTTCTTTGTGTATTCAGACAGCCTTGTCCCTAAGCCACCAGCTAAGATAATAATTTTCATAATTCAGCTATTATTTCCTTAACAAATTCATCAACCATAACGGTCATCCATCATGATTATTGCTGGTGTTAAAAATACTTGATTCAATAAATGTTAACCACCAATCTTTTAATCTGCTAAGCCCTTTATCTCCTGTAATAAAATGTAAATCACATGAGGAATTTAATTTGAGTAATTGTTGGTAATACATTATACCTGCATGATATACAAAAGCAGGCTCGAATTTTTTCAAACTCTTCTTATCTGACGAAATCAAAGCTATCTCTTGGTCAAGACTTTGAACAAAATTTTCTTCGCATTCAAAACAAAATCTTAAAGATGGTAGCAATGAATTTATAGAAATATCTAAGATTTCTTTTGAATCTGGAAAGTATAAGAAATTTTTAAGAGTTTCCCCAATTGGAAATAATCCGTCTAACAAAGATATCTCTCTCTCCATAACTTTATTCTTATATATAGAGGGTTTGTCAGAGAAATTCAAAGCCACTTCTCCATCATTAAGTATTATTTTTCTCTCTCGTATAGATGCAAATCTTGAAAGAGAGACTGAAATTTGAGTATTTTGAGACAAGAAATTAATTTTTACAGCATCTGGATTAGATGCATTATCCATATTTATAGTAATATTCTGAAAATTTTCTGGATTTAAATTTAAAACCCTGCATATTGAAATCACATGCAGCAATTGATCTAAAAAAATCGATGAATAAATTTCAGAGTATTTTGTTTTTTCCATAATTCTTTTTTCAAGAAAGGGGTCATGCCAAATAAATTCTAATTTTTTAAAAGATATAGATTCAATTTCCTTATAAAAGTTTCTTACAAAATAAGCATAATAAAATTCAAGATTTACAAATACATTTTTAAAACCTTTGGTAATAATAGACTCATATTCGTTTATTGAAGAAAACAATGGCTTTTCAATTAATATTTCAGAATCAACATCAGCGTATGCTAAGAAATCTTTACAATGTTGGCTTGAGTGGGAAGCTATGATAATTTTTTTATTAACACTACTGATGTAGTTTTTTTTATCAATTAAAGAAACATTCTTGAAAATCTCAGAGCTTTTGAGATATTTTTTTTTATTTTCAAAGTTTGACTGACAAATCCAATCAACTTTTAAGCGAGGGGAGACTGCCAGCAATTCCTTTAAAACAATAGAAGCCCATCTGCCTCCACCTACAAAGGTTAGGCTATTAAAGCTCAATTAATGTGACCTCTGGTAATGGAATTATACAAATTGCTTTTATGCCCCGTGCGCGAAGATGCTGAATAATTTCATCTTTTAAATGCCAAGCAAAGATTATTAAATAATCAGGAGATGCAGATTCTAGACATTCGTTAGATTTTACAGGAATTCGAGTTCCTGGAATAAATTTATCTAACTTTAATGAAGATGGTTGTTCAACAACATAAGGAAGAAGATTATGATCAAGACCAACATAATTTATTAAAGTTATGGCGCGAGCAGGCAGACTGTATCCAACGACACTCTTGCCTTCTTCTTTCAGATTTAACAAGGTTTTTAAAAGATTGAATTTAGATGAAACAACTTTTTTTTTGAAATTATCATAAGTATCTTGACTAAAAAATCCAAGATTTTTTTCTTGCTGAAGAAAGCCTTCTACTGAACTATCTATTGGATCATGAGAGCCTTTACGAACAATTACTCTTATATTTCCACCATATCTTGATGTTTGCTGAACTCTTACTACGGAAAAATTATATTGAGTGAAAAGGTTCACGACTGCGGAAACTGACAGGGATCTCAAGTGTTCATGATAGATGGTGTCATACTGAACTAAACTCATTATTTCGCCCAGGTAATGATTCTCAAAACAAAACCAGCCATCTTCTTGCAAAAGAATATCTAAACCTCTTATAAAATCTCCAAGCTTTTGAACATGTGCAAAAACGTTGGTAGCAGTTGCAAGAGTGGCTTTACCTTCTGTTTTTACTATTTCATTTGCAGCAGCCTCACCAAAAGGCATACGCAATGTTTTGATGCCATCTGAATTTGCAAGATCTGCAATATTTGTCGGCTCAACTCCAATAACTCTAACACCACTATTTTTAAAGCCTTTTAATAAAGTGCCATCATTAGAGCCTAGATCACAAACTAATTCGTTATTTTTTATATCCAGAGAGGAAACTAACTCAGATGCCATTTCAGCTTGATAGACTATTAATTCTTTGGTAACTCCAGTTTTATAACTATAGTTATCGCCGAACATAATCTCTGACGGAGTAATGTATCCCAGCTGATTAAGTCCACAAACATTGCACCATTTTTGTTCCAATGGATAGGAAGTTTCTTCAAGATATGGATTTTCTAAAGGTGATAGTTTATCTGCTAATGGTTGAGTACCAAGATCGATCACTGTTTGTAAATCAACATTGCCACATATTTGACATTTTGATTGAGGCCCATCCTGCAGATCGTGATTATTCATAATAATTTATTTAAATTAAATCAACATACTAACTTAGAGCGGATTATGCTTCCAGTTAATACAAACTATTCTAGTATTTAATATTGTTTTAACTTAAAAAAAGCTAAAAGGATATAGAAATTTATTCAATTACTTTTGAAAAAACTAAAATCCTTTCTTAGGACTTCTTTTGGATCATGAGGCAGATCAGCAATATTGCATATTAAACTCTCAGATTTGGATAAGCCCTCAAATGCAAACCATACTCCAGGAGCAATGCTAAGTCTAAAGTATGGATTTTGGGATAGGACTTCTTCATATCTCTGATACTCAGAATTATTTTTATTCTCTTGCAATAAATGAACTTTTACTTTCCCAATTGGTACAATTAAATTGATATTCATTTTTTTATGCATCTTCCATCCACGAATCTGATCTTTATTTATTGTAGAAAAGTAAACTTCATGTATATCTATTTTTTCGGGGTTATTTTTTAGATATCCATGAAGCACATTCCCTCCATCAGTAGGAACAATTTTTAACTCTGTTTTGACAAAAGGACTTTCACTCATAACTGATTGCTGAAGTACTCTATTTGATTAGTAGTGAAATTAAAAATATTTTCACGTTTAGTTGCATAAAAGTTTTCATACCATTCTGCGGTTAATCTAAAAGTCTCATCGATACTTAATTTTGGCGACCAATTAAGGTCTTGCTTTGCTTTTGTAATATCTAATGCAAGTAATTTTGACTCATATAAAATGCTATTTTTTTCGGAGTCAAGATTCCAAGTAAAATCTGAAAGATATCTTTTTAAAATTTCTGCAACATCTGTAACATTGAAAACTTGATCCGCATTTGGTCCAAAGTTAAATGCTTCTCCATTAATAGGAATATTACCTTTTAAGAATTTTGCGAGCAAAAGATAACCATACAATGGCTCTAATACATGTTGCCAAGGCCTAGTAGAGAGAGGATTTCTTATGATAAGTGGCCTACTTTCTTGCCATGCCTTTATCGCATCTGGAACAATTCTTCCATGAGACCAATCGCCTCCGCCAACAACATTACCTGCCCTTGCTATAGCTAATTTAACTTTATGATTTTTTTTAAAAAAAGATGCGAAATAGCTCCTTATTGCCAATTCAGCAGCACCTTTAGAACCACTATATGGATCAAGGCCACCAATTCTATCCTTCTCATGATAACCCCTGTCAAGCTCTAAGTTTTCATAAGATTTGTCGCTGGTAATAATAACAACATTACATTCCTCAGCATATGTTCTCAATGACTCAAGCAAATTAATCGTGCCCAAAGTGTTTGAAGTAAAAGTCAAATAAGGATCTGCATAAGAGTTTAAAACTAAAGGTTGAGCTGCTAAGTGGAAAATAAAATCAGGTTTGTTCTCTTTAATAATTTGCTTTAGAACATCTAAATTTCTTACATCAGCTTTCAAATCTTTATCAAAAATTTTAAGGATACTGTCATAATGTGAAGGATCAGTCCTGACTTCATTAGAAACGCCAGTGATATGTGCACCAAATAATTTTAACCAAGCAGAAAGCCAGCTACCCTTAAATCCTGTATGCCCTGTAATTAATACTCTTGAGCCTAAAAAAACTTTATTTAAATCATTCATGTGCATTTAAAAAAATCGTCAACATTTTTATTATTTGGTAAATTAAAATAATAATTTAAGTTTACAGCATCCTTTTTAGTATTCGAATTTGAATCTTTAAATTGCAATTGACTAATTATTTTCTTCAAACTATCAACATCATCAAATGATTCCCACAAATAAGCTGGGACTGAATCTGGGACAATATTTTCAGGAATTAATTTAGAATGATTCAAGATCAATGCTGTGGTTGATCTAACAATACCCTCCAAGGCTGCACTCGATGAGGAGGTTACAAGAACCTTTGTATCAATAAGCAACTTATCAACACTTGATAAATTATCAATGCAGAGATTTTTTATTTTTAAATTATCTTGAAATTCTGATAATTTCCCGGTTCCAGGATGAGGTTTGATAATAAAATTTATATCTGGAAAAAGCTTTGCTATTTCTGAAGTTATATCGATCATTTTCTTTGATTCATCAGGATCAATGGATGGTAAAATTAAAAAATATTTTTGATGATCAGAGACATTATTCTTCAAGTGCTCAAATCTAAAAGCTGGTGCCACGAAACCACTTACAGAAAAATCAAACCTTTTCAAAATTGGAAGAAAAGCCTCTCCAATTACTCCAATTCTCTTTGGAATTACGTTACTCAGTCTTTCTTGTTTACTTGGAGATAACTGAAAAGAAAATTTGTTTGGAACAAAGCCCATATAACCTCTTGTGTTGGCTTTTGGAAAAAAAGAATTCATTGCTATATTTATAGCTTTATCCATTGGCGTATTTTCCCACCAGTCAATAAAATTTAATATTTCAATGCGTCTTTCCTGATTTAGATTTTTTAAAAATTTATAATTCAATATTCCCTCTGCTGACAAACTATTAAATGGCTCGCTTTTTAATGAGCTATGTATCAAGATCTCTAAAATAATTTGATTAGATTTGTCCTTAGAGTTATTTAAAGAAGCAAGCTTATGTAATTTTTTTTTGTAACCTACAGCATCTAATAAATCACTAATATTTAGGTATAACTCTCGAAATAAATAATTTTTTTTATCATTTTGAATTGTCTTAATTACATTCAATAAATTATAAAAATTAGTATTAATTATTGTGGGAACAAAGTAGATATTTTTAGTTTTTTTAATACTTAAAAAATTTTCAAGCCCAGGATAATACCTTTCATAATTTTCAGTTGGGGATAAAAATACTTCAGCAAGAGTTATGGGAGAATCTATTTTAATCTTGGAGAAATGAAAACTGATCATCATCAGATGAATGAATTTATTTAAAAAAAAGTAAGTGGGTCTTATGAAATGCTTTAAAAGCTGATAAAGAGATTCTTTCTTTCTTGTAACATGTATTTCAGGACATTGCTTCCCAAGATTTTGCTTTAAAGCCAATTTTTGAGACGATGAGGAGACCAAAAATTGAAACTTTTTACCATAAAGCAGATTAAAAGATTGAATTGATTTAATAATACAAAATTCTTTATATAGAGGGCTTTTCGTTGGGCTTCTCGATGCAGTTAGGCTTACCCACCAATATAAATTTGAAGAATATTTTTTAGATACTTCATCTAGAAGAATGGCAAATTCCTGAGCGCTTTCACTATATACTTTTTGAAAAATTTTTAAGAATTCATCATTTTCAAAATAATCCTTTGTCGTATCAATTAAACTGGAATTATTCATTGATAATCTACTTTAAATATTGGTTAGAAAGATTATCAGTGAGCATTAGCCTTCTTACTGTCTCAAGATCTTTTTGATTATCAACACTTATGGCTGAGCTATTAACTTTTGCGCAACCTATCTTGATACCATTTTCTATTGCTCTCATATATTCAATTGATTCAAGTATTTCCATCGGTGTCTGCTCTAAAGCACAGAATTTTTTCAAGGTCTCCTTTCTGAAGCTGACCACATGATAAGCTTTCCAAAATGACTTTTTAACAGAAGAAGTATGGAAAGGAATATCAGCTCTTGAGAAATATATAATTTCATTGAATCTATTTAAGGCAACTTTTACATCTGAAAAACTTTCTACATTATAAAATTTTGTTACAAGCATTCCCATTTCCACATCTGGCCTGTCGATGAGTATTTTGGATGATGCGTCTATATCCTCTGGAGTTACTAACGCCTCGTCACCTTGTATATTGACGATAATGTCGGCATTGAGGTCATCAATAATCTCTCCAATTCTGTCAGTACCAGTTTTATGATTTTTTGATGTTAAAAGAAATTTACAATTATATTCTTTGGCAACTTCACAAATTTCTACTGAATCAGTAACTACATACAATTCATCTAGACTCTTAGCTAATTGTGATCTCTGGATAACATGAGCAATCATCGGTATTCCAGATATGTCTGCCAAAGGTTTATTAGGAAGTCTTGAGGAACTCAACCTTGATGGAATAACACCTACAAATTTCATGAAATTAATACTTTTATATCTCTGAATGAATGAATGCTGGTCAAATTATCAAAGCTAGATATTTCATTGGCATTTTTCCAATCTGAATTATACGAAACAAATATAAAATCGAATGCATATTTTTTTGCGGCCTCATAATCTGAAGCTGCGTCTCCAAAAAAAATACCACGCATTTTAGTGTTTTGAGATTCGGAGCATACTTTTAAAAGAATTTCTTTTTTTGTTTTAGGACTACCATATATAGCGGAAAAGTAATGATCAAGATTTTTTAAAGCCAAGATTTTTTTTAAATCAATTTCATCAGCTCCAGAGCAAACTATTGAATATTTTTTTTCTTTTTTTAACTTCCTAAGTAGATCTTTTACACCTGGCACAAGTTTAGAATTTTTGGAAATGAGGTCCATGGAGATAATAGAGAATCTATTTAACAAATCTTGATGCTCTTCTTGATAATTTTTTTTCTTTAATATGTTACTTAAAAAATATTCTAACTTAACGTATCTTGAAATACCTCCAGATAATTCATGATATGAAATGAAGCTATCTACTAAACTTTTTGGGTAATTCTCTAAAGTTATTCTAAATGCTTTCGATTTTAATTTATTAGAGTCTAACAATACTCCATCACAGTCAAAAACGAATAACTCGTAATCATTAAGGTCTAGTCTTTTTTTATCTTTCAAAGTTATAGGTTTTTAAAAACTTATGATTTGACGGAGTAAGGGAAATAGGTTCCACTGATTTTTTTGAATTTAAATATCTTTTAAAAATTCTATTCAATTCATTGTGACGGCTATCATTGATAGAATAACCATCAAAGCCTGCCAGAAACAGTTTTTTTGGAGATGCTTGTAATAAAAAAAGTAATGAGTATGCTGTGACTTCCTGCCAACCTGAAGTGCAGCCCCTTGCGGAAGCTTTAAAAGCATCCTCCTTAATTGAAAGTCCATAATCTAATATAGAGCTCTCTGATATTTTTTCTTTTACTAGATTAGAAAAGCAAGATTTTGGCAAAATTACATTACAGTTTAGGGTCCTGTATAGATCTAAATCTAATAAAATTCTGTTGATATTTGATGCAATTACCGAATTTACATAATCATTTTCTATATAGGGATTTATATTAAGAGTGATAACAAACGGTGCATTCTCCTTAATAAATGATTCAATCTTCTTTGAACTCCTCTGAACGGAAGGACCCGAGCCAATCAAAAGGACGCTTTTACCCTTCAAATAATCTGATGCATTCCACTTTCCATTATGATGTGAATCTGAAAAATACGTAAATTTAGAAAGCATTTCCTCGTTGTAGGAAGAACTTTTCATGTCTTTAAGGTAGTTTAAAGTTTTTACTACATAATCCGATGAGTATCTTTTATCACCAAGCAATCTCTGAATATAAGTAGGATGAATTTTATGCTTTGCAGCAAAATGATATATGGAATTTGGCCCCCAGTTATATCTCTTTTTTAGCGCTTCAAATGACCTTAAGGCTAATTGCATCTTTGAGTTGTCATAGTCTCCGCCTGTTTCCAGTAAAAGGCTTTCGGTTTGTGCATTACCAGCACCTCTTCCCATACCAAAAAAAGTACTATCACAAAACTCGCAACCAGCCTCACTAGCTCCAATGGCATTTGATAATGCTAAATGCATATTATTGTGCGCATGAAACCCAATTTGTCTATCCCAGTTTTTTTTAATTTGTTTAATCAATGCATGCACATCCTTCAAAAGCATTGATCCCAAGGAGTCAGCAAAATACAAAACGTCTGCTACTTCCCACTTTTTTATTTGGTTTATAGCCAAAGAAAGTTCTTTTTCAGGATATAGATTAGCCTGCATTAAATTTATCATCACTGAATAACCTAATGCATGTAAGGCTTTAGCAATATGTTTGCACTTTGAGGCACTAGGCAGATCTACAGCAATTCTTACGAATGAAATTTTAGATTTGCATGCTTCTAGAAAGGAGTTATTAATTTCTTTTATAGGATCTTTTGAGTTTAAATAATCTTTAGCATTGATCATCACCCCATATAACTTGCTTGGCGGAAGATCCAAAGCATTTATAAAATCTTCAGATGTATACGCTAACATTCCAAGTTCTGGGCTCTTTTTTAAAAATCTAAAGCCTAGTTCGACATGCGAAACAGAGGAATGCTCAATCGCTATAAGGTACTTTTTTACAATGCTATTACTAAAATTCCATGAATTATAGTACCCACCATCCCTTAATGTGCAGTCAAGAATATTTGTTTTGATATGTTGCACAGTGGAAAAATATATTTAATGAAAGATTGTTTAAGTAGGTAAATTATAAACAATTAGCATAAAAGTTGCAGATGAAATTAATTTAATGGTCGGGATGGCCGGATTTGAACCGACGACCACCTCACCCCCAGCGAGGTGCGCTACCAGGCTGCGCTACATCCCGAAAATCAATATTAACAAAATTAAATATAGTTAGTAATCTAATTGATTATTGCCTGAATATCGTAGGATCAAAATAACAAGAAATTCTGAAAATTTTTTTCTTTTTCAGATAAACATTATTTAAATTAATACTAAATAAAAAATAATATAAATTAAAGATATGAGGATAACGCAACAAAAGAAGAGTTATTAAAGTGTTTACAAATTAACTTTTTAAATTAAACTATCCGAATGCTTACAAGAACAGTGTCTTTAAATATCCACTTTTTTGTTTACAAATGTATATAAATCAATAGAATGGTGCATACGAAATACTTAATTATTGTAAATTATTTGCACGAGATTACTTATTTACGATAAGATATAACTTTAAATGTAGGGAATAACTAATGGCTAAATTAAAAAATAAACTTAACTTTCTACTAGCAGGAATTTTCTCTGTGCTAAATATTGGTTATGTTAGCAACTTAAGTGCTGATGAAGCTGATGATAATGACCCTAAAGCTGGCGGAGATGACGCATCAAAAGAAGCATCTGGCAGCTTAAGTGCCGGCGCAATTGCCGCAGCGGTTGCTGCAGCCGCCGCAATAGCAGCCGCAGTTGATGACGATGATAGCCCT
>CEQY01201758.1_pt1 | contig 12156 bp, 11 predicted proteins | sample 361391 | NCBI WGS metagenome assembly CEQY01 (sample SAMEA2621075, study PRJEB7988) | marine metagenome | isolation source: saline water (ENVO:00002010), including
ACATAATCGCTGAAAAATTAACACGTCATAATCGCTGAAAGACAACAAGTTCTGTGACAGGTGTTTAAAGTTTTGACAAAAAAAAGGAGCTCTTAGGAGCTCCTAGAATATTTAGTATTGTCCGCTCGCAAGGTAATCAATCAGTGCTTTTAACTCTTCGGAGATCGTAATCAGCTCAATGGCCATCCCGTCTAGGGCATCTGTTTCTACCAGCTCAAATAAATATGCTTCATTACGAACCAGCAGATCATCTAAAGTCTGAGCCGTTGTTGTGAGCTTAATCATATCATTAGTATTGGCCCTCGCTAATAATCTCGCTGCTTTCTTTTTGATATTATCCATTTCAGCTTCATTAGCATTATTGATGTATGGCTCAAGAGCTTTGACTAAATTAATCGTTCTATCAGCGATACTTTTCGAAGCTCCTCTAAAATCAAACACATAGGTAGAATAAACTTGTTGTTGTTGGATGGGTTCTTCAGAAAGAAATTCAATATATCGCTGTCCTCTCTCATAAGAGCTATATTTAGAAGTTTCTTGAGTCACAATTAAATCTTCTGTGCGTTGAACAGATTGGGTAGAATAGTAATTATCTTTGACTAGTGCATGGTTTGAATCGATACTCATTGCGACAACCTTAGCCCCTTGAGCAAAACTCGTTCCTTTATAGACAGTATCTCCCACACAAATATAGTCATTACATCCTTCAGGAAGATAAAAGGTGTCTCTATTCTGGGTTGATAAAGTTGAGTAATAATTGTCTTTAACGAGGTACTTTTTGTTAACGATATTATAACCAAGAACTTTAGCACCTTGAGCGAATGATGTTCCTTTGTAAATCTTATCACCAACACAAATACTATTATAGCATCCTTTATTATAGTAAATATCGTCAAAACTTTTTGTGGACAGTGTATTGTAGTAGTTATCCTTAGCAATGAATTCATTATTTCTACGATCAATTCCAATGACTTTATAGCCTTGCGAATGAGCTGTTCCGATTAAGACGGTATCTCCCTGACAAACTTGTTGATCCCCGTACCCGACACATGCAAAAGCTGATGTTGTCGCCACTAAGGTGAGTGCGGCCAATGCTGATTTCATTTCTTCTCCTCATTTAATTTTAAAAGTATATCTTTTGAGTTTAGCGGAGAAATTTATGTGGCTATAGTGAGACTGTAATATTTGGTGAGGGTGTCTAGCTTTTAGACAAAAAAAAGGGAGACCACTGGCCTCCCCTCTTATATTTAACATTTAAAGTATTTCTACTCGTCTTTGATGTTAAAACCTTTAAGCTTTTCAGCTAATGAAGAAGTTGTTGCTTCTTCAGCTTGATAAGATCCAAGATCTGCATTTTCTGCGTTTTTCTTAGAAAGTGCAATTTTCTTCTCAGCTTTATCAATCGACATAACTCTTGCTTTAACCGTATCACCAACTTTAACTACATCTTCAGTTTTTTCAACTCTTTCTTCAGCTAGCTCAGAGATATGAATAAGTCCTTCGATTCCAGTTTCAAGCTCAACGAAAACACCAAAGTCAGTGTTTCTTACCACTTCACCTTCAACAACAGAACCTACAGGCATTCTTTCGTCAATTTTCTTCCAAGGATCTTCTTCAAGTTGCTTAATACCTAAGCAGAATTTTGGAGGATTCAATTCAGAATCAACAGTAAGAACAACGGCTTTCACTTTATCACCAACTTTAAACTCATCGTTTAAGTTAACATTTTTCTTCGTCCAAGAAAGGTCAGAATGGTGAATAAGGGCATCAACATCTTCTCCAAGGTCAACAAAGATACCAAAGTCAACGATCGCTTTAACTTCACCTTCAACTTCTTTACCAACTGGATATTTCGCAGCTAGCTCAGTCCAAGGGTTATCTTGAAGTTGCTTAAGACCAAGAGAGATTCTCTTATTCTCAACGTCAACAGCAAGAACTTGAGCTTCAATTTCGTCACCCACGTTGAAACCTTTGATAGGTCCCTTAGGGTTAGTCCATGAAACTTCAGAAACGTGTACAAGACCTTCGATTCCATCGTCTAGCTCAACGAAGATTCCAAAATCTTTAACGTATTTAACTTCACCTTTTACTTTCGTTCCAGGTACGTAATTTTCTTCTGCCGCTTCCCAAGGGTTAGGCTGAACTTGCTTAAGACCTAGAGAAACTCTTTCTTTAGAAGAGTCATATTTAAGGATTTTAACGTTAATTTCATCACCAACTGCTAATAAGTTAGATGGATGCTTAACTCTTCCCCAAGACATATCTGTGATGTGAAGAAGACCATCAACACCACCAAGGTCAATAAATGCACCGTAGTCAGTGATATTTTTAACAATACCTTTAACGATCATTTCTTCTTTAATTTGACCTAGAGTCTCGTCACGTAGCTTGCCTCTTTCTTCAGCCAAGATTGCTCTACGTGATAGAACAATATTTCCACGTTTTTTGTTAAACTTAATAACTTTGAATTCCATTGTTTTACCAATGTACTTATCAAGGTTTTTAGTTGGACGGATATCAATTTGAGATCCTGGTAAGAAAGCTTTCACACCGATATCAACAGACAATCCACCTTTAACTTTAGCGATAACTGTCCCTTTAACCGGATCACCTTTCTCACAAGCTTCTGAGATTTTATCCCATGCTTTTAAGATCTCTGCTTTATCTTTAGATAAAACAAGATTTCCAAGGTGTGATTCAAGTTTTTCTAAATAAACTTCAATCTCATTTCCTTCTTCAACTTTTAGCGATCCGTCATAGTTTCTAAATTCTTTAGCGAAAACTAATCCTTCTTGCTTGTAACCGATATCAACCATTACAAAATCGTCTGTAACAGAGATAACTTTTCCTTTGTAAACTTCACCTTCTACGAAGTTTCCTCCAGAAGTTTCATCGAGAAGCTTTTCGAACTCCTCATTTCTTTCCATTGTTTCTGAATCTTCAGTAACAACTTCAAATTCTTTTGCCCATGCTGGGATTTGTACTTGTGACATAATATTGTCCACCTTTAAATTTTTTTTGCCCCAACTATCTCTGTCAAAGACAGATAAATCGGTGGCGATCAAACAAAGTTTGAGGAGCTTTTATAGACTTGATTCAGAATTAAGTCAACAATTTTAAGGAGTTAATCTATTTCTTGGCCTTCACAAAGCGCGCTCTTTTCTCAAAATGTTGCGCATAGACAGAAGCAAGTAAATTTCCATAGGACTCGATCCCATGAAGCTCATAGATATCTTTGGTAAAAGAAGCCAAGGACTTAAGATATTTCGGATATTTAGCAATAATTTTCAAAAGTTTACTTCGAAGCTCACGAATATCTCCTTCAAAGTAAGTTTCCCCAATTTGGTCGTACTTGAGAACTAAGCTTTGTCTCATTGCGGTGCGAGGAAAAAGCACCGGCGTGTCTTGAATCAGATTGGTCACCTCGTAATCATTAAGGGGTTCATCAAAAGCGAGGCTAATCAAAATATCTATTTTTTTGAGATCTTTTTGTCGTTCTACAAGTTCATATAAAAAGATATCCCCTTCATAGAACTCATGATCCATTTCGGTTAAAAGTTTTTTGGCCTGTTTTGAACCATAAACAATGGGCCCCAAGAAAAGCATGAGCGACAAATCTTTAATTTCTTCTTGATCTGTTTGAGATTTTGTATAACGGAACATTCGTATCACTGCTTTTAATCGCTTCAGCTCTTTTAAATTATCGACGATGCACCCTAGGACTTTGGGCTTCTTTTTTTCTTTTGCACTTTGAAGCACATCGAGTCCACTTCCTATATTTTTCACTTTATGGTTAGCAATATAAAAGGACTCTTTAACGAAGTCTTGTGTTTCTAGAGAAAGAGTAAAAATACAATCGACTCTACGTAGCAGCCACTCTGAAAACATACTATGGTAGACTTTTTTAATATTTTGATTGAAAGTCAAAAACAAAGGAATACTTTGATTAGATTTCATTAAAAAAGCAGATATCCACATGATATTGAGATCATAACAATGAATAATATCAAAACGTTTTTCCTTGAGAAGATTCTTAAACTCAAAAACAAAACTTATATCCTTATAACCTGTTAGCTTATGTTTTTTAATAAAAATAGTTGGGATGTCTTCTTGGGAAGCCTGCTGAGCCACTTGTGAGTTTTCCAAACACAGTATAACCGGATTGCCTCCGATATCTCTAATATAGGTGCAATCAAACAGTGCTCTTCTTTGCAAGGTCGACCATCTCGCACTGGGGCAGATCGCGAGAACGGTTAAGTTTTGCAGTATAATACGATCACTCATAAGTTGAACTCCAACTAAGGTCTGTCGTATTCAATAATCTCACCACTAATAGAGCCGATTTTAATTTTAGCTTTGAATTTTACGAGCATTCGAGAGGGCTCAGTATCAAACCAAAAGGTCATATTCCCCCCCTTGATGGTTTTCCCTTCTCCAGTACTACTTACATCTAACCGGTAGGCTTCAATATTTCCAATTTTAGTTTTGAACTTATCTTTTCCTTTTGGGGTGACTGTCATCATTTCCACTTTACCTTTATTTACAACTGGGATTTTAAAGGTCTGTTCTTTATCCATGGGTAGCCCTCTTATGAAATACATAATAGAAAGGGGGTCCTGAAAATAATGAGGTATAGGCTGAGTCTTTTTTTTCTTTTTAGTCTTCTCTTTCGTGACTCTTTTATAAAAAGAGTAACTCTGCAGCTTTTCAAGATCAAAGAGCTGGAGATCATCTATATCTTGTGAACTCTCTCGTTGGATCAAAGAAAATTTAAGAGGGATAAAATTCTTTTTGGTCACATAAGAATCGGCAACATCGTCTAATTCGTATAAATAAGAATAATAATCTGAAGTTTTGACCCTTGCGCGCAGATGATAAACGGGCTCATCTCCCATCACCGTACTTGGTTTTGTTTCGATGGATATACTGCCAGTATCTATAATACCGTACTTGATGGAATAAACAGCTTTTTCTCCCACAAAAAGAATGGGGGCAAACAGATTCCAAAAACTCAGGCTTTCTTGATCGTAATCTTTAAACTCTTCCGGAATATCATCTGGGTAGGTGAGACCTTTTTCCTTAGCAGGTTGAGGTTGCGTTTTTTTACTCACTCTCTTTTGTGACGTTTTGACCGGTGTCGGTTGAGGGGTGGCTTTTTTAGGAGCCGGCTTCGCGGCAGCTTTTTTAGCTTTTGGCTGCTCTTGTTTTTTCTCTAGAGGCTTATCAGCATTTTTTTTATTTCTCTTTGGGTCTTTTATCACTTCAAACTTATCCATCACATCATCTTCAACTTTAAAATCTTTCATGAGCGCTTGATTTCTTTTCGAGGTATCTTCAGAGCCTCCAAATAATTTTTTAAAGGATGCCGTTGAGCAAGAGATAAATGTGACAAGAAATAATAATAAGAGTGATTTGAACAAAATAAGACCTTTGAATAATTTTAAATTAGTACTATTTTATGGCCCAGACTAATTATAATCAAGATTCAATATCTTGCGTATTTTGGCCACCACTTCATCTTCCCCACTTAGGAAATGAACCGCAATGTTGACAAAAACGATACGGGGATCTTTTGTGATCTTTCTAATTTTAACCATATCTTTTTCACTGGTCACTATAACAGCGTCATGTTTGACACATTCAGCAAGTAACTCATTAATATCTTTATGATTAAAAAAATGATGATCGGGAAAGACGGCTTTTGAAATAATCTCAGCACCATTTTCTTCTAGTAGATGATAAAAAGACTCAGGAGAAGCGATGGCCGTGAGGGCAATAACTTTACGCCCCCTAAATTCTTCAACGTCCATGACTTTTTGATCATATCCATCATAAACTCCCACAGGTTTATAAGAAAGAGTCCCAACGGGAATCCCTTTGGGATAATAGGGTTTAAGAAGCTTAAGCAGATTATTTATTTTTTCTACTGACACTTGGTCTGAGCGACTAATTAGAATAACATCTGCATCCTTTAAAGCAGTCAGTCCTTCTCTTAAATATCCCATAGGTGCGGTTTGATAACTTGTCAGAGGTAAGAGTGCATCAAAAACCACAATATTGAGAGAGCGATAAAGCTGGATATGCTGAAACCCATCATCTAAAAGAACAATATCAGGTTCAACCTCACTAAAATATTTTTTTAAATTTTGAGTTCTATTTTTTCCAACAATGACAGCGCCGGACTTCATCTTTTTAGAAATGAGCAGAGGTTCATCTCCATACTCCGTAGGATTGGACAAAAACTTTTGCCCAGAAAATATAATTCCCGAGCTATGCTCAAGCTTGCCTTTATAGCCTCTGGTTAAAACCACCGGTTTAAGTCCCCATTCTTCTATTTGATTCACTAACCAAATAATCATAGGTGTCTTTCCGGTACCTCCGAAAGTTATATTACCAATAGAGACAATAGGAACTTTAAAGTATTCTTTTTTAACAATTCCATATTCATAAAATGAGCGTCTGGTCCTATAGGCCGACTCCCAAATCTTAGAAAGTGGTTTGCGGACTAAACTGTTAAAGAGGAATTGATTTAAGTTCATTAGCTAATAACCTCACTCATATAGTCTGAAACAGAAAAATCATCACCTGAGAGTTTTTGAGCAGTCGTTGCGAGTTGAGAGACCAGCTCATTATAATGTTGAGGATGGTTAATCCAAAAACTTGCGGCCGTCACAATATTATCAACAGTCACTTCTTCTTGAACAAACTCAGGAAAAAGCATCTTCTCGTGAATAATATTAGTTAAACTTGCTGGCCCTTTATAGGTGATGAATAATTTTAAAATGATCTCCGTTAATTTGGAAACTTTATAGCAAACGATAGTGGGAACGCGATAGAGTCCCGTAGCAAGGGTCACCGTCCCACTGGCTGCAATCGCCATATGAGACCAACCGAGTGCCTCTTTGAGTTCTTCAGATTTCCACTCTTTGTCAAAGCTAAGAGATGCTGATTGGTAATGTTCACTTTGAACTGACTCAGACTTAACGATGCCTACCTCTAAATCAAATTTCTCTTTTAACTGACTTACTGCTGCGGCAAAAGTGGGGAGCAGCTTGGAGACTTCAACATTTCGTGAACCTGGCAGCAATAAAATCTTAAGAGTCGTTTTTCTTAAATCAAGGGCCGAAAAAGGAACTAAAGCGCCTAAATTTTCTTTATGCTCTATCATCAGCGGATGAACAACGCTTTTGACCTTCGTCACTCCTCTTTGTTGAAACCAATTCTTTTCAAAAGGAAGAATTGTAAATAATGTATGAACATTTTGTTCTAAGACTTTTGCTCTCCATGGCTTCCATACCCAAGCCTGTGGGGCGACATAATAGAGAACTTCCACATTGAGCTTCTTTAACTTCTTGGCCAATTTTAAATTAAAACCTTGAAAGTCGATGAGGATCGCAGTCTTAGTTTGCCTCTTCTCAACTTCCTCTAAAATATGATCAAGGGCTTTGAAGTAAAAAGGTAATTTACTCACTATTTCTGTGATACCTATGCCTGAAAAATCTTTTAAATGATAAAGTAACTCCACTCCTAGGTGAGACAGCTTATCCCCTCCCACACCGTAAAAATCACACTCAGGCTTTTGTTGCATAATCTGAGGCAAAAAGGTCATGGCATGATCTTCCCCTGACTTCTCCCCAGCAATGATAAGGCAACTTTGTCTAGTCATTGATTTGAACTTCTTGATGAGTATCAAGGCTTTTTAAAACACATTCTATTATTTTAATAGCCGCAACCCCATCTTCGTAAGTAACGAATTCTTTTTTATCTTGCAAAATAGACTCATAGAAAGCTTTTTGTTCTATAAGTAGATGATCCCTTTTTTCGTAGCTATGAGTTTGCACGTATTCTCCAGAATCAAATTGTCCATGAGTGGCATAACTGATCTTGTTTTGAAACAAGTCCACAAAGTGACAGCCTTTCTCACTCATCACTTCTAAGCTTCTCTCTTCTTTGACGTGATTGCGGCCGGAGACGATCATAGCTTCGTCGCCATTTTCAAAATAAAAATGTGCCGTCACATGATCCCAATTAGCCGTTCTTATTTTTTGTCCCAAAGCTCTGACACTTTTTATTTTATGGGGAAAGAGATAGAGCAATAAATCAATGTCATGAATCATGAGATCTTGAACCACATCAACATCTGTTGCCCTTCCTTTAAAGGGGGCAAACCTTTGCAGTCGAATCATTTTATTGGCAGGAAGCTCAGTGAATGTTGGGCGTAATTCTTCCCAAGCAGCATGGCATCGTTCACTGTGGCCGACTTGCAGCTTTACATCTTTTTTATACTGAGAAAGCTCCTGGGCCTGTTGTAAACTAGAACAAAGAGGCTTTTCACAAAAGATATGTTTATTAGCTTTAAGTAAGTCTTTAGCTATATCAAAGTGAAGAGAAGTAGGGGTGACAATAAGAGCCGCATCGATCTCATTAATGACCTCATTTAGATCTTCAACGACTTTGACATTGGGATGGGCTTCTTTGGCCGCTTGTTGGTTTTGCGGAAAAGATTCTACAATGGCCACTAATTCAGAGTTCTCAAGTTGGTCAGCTTTTTGAGCATGCCATTTTCCTAAGTGTCCATATCCAATTAATGCGACTTTTACTTTTTCCATATCTTCCCTTTTTCTTACGACATAAATGTAGGAAGTCCAATTTCAGAGTTTTTAATAAAGGTAATCCACTCTTGAATAATTTCATTACCTTGGTATTCAGCAGTGTTTTCAGGGTGATTGACAAATCCTCTGGGAGAGAGAGCTGATGACTCCATCATGCGATAAAACTCAACTACTTCGGACACAACTTCTTTAGAATACCCTCTTCTTCTTAGACCAATAATATTTACGCCTTTTAATCTAATTCTATTTCCAAAGGCTGCACAAAACTGAGGGATATCTTTATCAATAGCACTGGCAGCTCCAATAAAAGCACCTTTACCCACATGGCAAAAAGGCGTGACCCCACAGGCCCCACCCATCTGTACATAATCACCTAAAATAACGTGGCCTGCACACATCGTTCCATTGGCCAGGGTCACATGGTCACCCACCACGCAATCGTGAGCGAAATGAACTCCCGTCATAAAATAGCCATGGTTGCCTATAATCGTTTTCTTATCTTGTTTGGTTGTGGCCCTGTGAACGGTACAATTTTCTCTAAATAAATTATGATCCCCAATAATAGTCTGCGTTTTTTCATTTTTATAAGACTTATCTTGAGGAGGAACACCGATGGAAGAAAACTGATGAATTTCATTCATGGCTCCAATATCAGTATGTCCATCAACAAACACATGGGATTTTAAAACGGTTCCGTTTCCAATTTTAACGTTTGGACCAACAATGGAATAGGGACCAATGAAAACATCTTCCCCCAAAATTGCGCCATCTTCTACAATCGCAGTGGGGTGAATATTCTTTGTCATAGTTATTTCCTTATAAATTAACTTTTATTTGCGCTAAAAATTTGGCTTCAGAAACTTTTTCTCCCGCAGAATAAATTTCACAATGATAAGTGGCCATCTGACCGCGACACTTATCCATGGTGGCATGAATTTCTAGATCCATTCCAGGGAAAATAGGTTTTCTAAATTTTGCATTATCAACACCTAATAATAAAGTTTCCACTTTCATCCCTTCCAATTTCATATCATTGAGGGCCAGTGTCATAAAAGCAGATGATTGGGCCATCATTTCAACTTGGATAACTCCTGGAAGAATAGGGTTGCCAGGAAAATGACCTGCGAGAATCTCAAGATCTTCTCGCACACTATAATGAGCGATGACTTTAGCCCCGACTAAATCTTTGCTGGAAATATTCTCTTTATCAATATTTTCCGGGATCGTCACAGACTCAACTGTATCGACAAAAAGAAAAGGGGGTTTGTGAGGGAGAAAGTTAAATACTTCTTCTTTGGATACAAGCATACTTACCTACTTTTTATTAATTTTCTTAGCACGGCTTTGCCCTTGAGCCACTCTTTAAGTGGTCTAGCGGGTGTTCCGGCCCAAACTGTATTGGGTTCAATAATTGCATTTTCACTGATCATAGATAAAGCCCCGACTTGCACTCCATTTCCTAAACGTGCATTAGGGGCAACACCAGCACTTCCTGCGAAAACGCAATAATCACCGACTTCAGCACTACCAGCTAATGCAGAAGCCGCACACATGATGACATGTTTTCCCACTTCTACATTATGTGCCAGTTGCACGCCATTATCTATTTTCGTTCCTGTCTTAATATAAGTATCAATAAAGGCACCACAATCGATGGTGGTACAACTTCCAATTTCAACATGATCCTCAATAACCACATGGTTAAGATGCCAGACTTTATGATGTTGACCATCAAAGAAATTATAGCCAAATCCATCAAGGCCGATCACCGCATTAGCGTGAATTCGACAATGCTGACCTATTTTACAATAGGGGTAAATAACAACACCAGGATATATGATGGTATGGTCTGCAATTTCGACATGAGGAAGTATAGTGACTCCAGGCATGATCGTACAATGAGCACCTATTCTCACATGCTCTCCAATAAAAACATTTTGAGATATTCGAGTGGTAGGATCAATGGAAGTATTTCCCATTTCTCTCCCATCAACTTGAAAATTTAGGGCCTTGTATTTTTTGTCGTAAAAAGGCTTGCTCAATAGACTGATCGCTTTATTTACAGCATCACATTTAGCCACCCAGCCAAATTGATTGAAAACATCTTTTTTTGAGTTCTCATCCAAAGCTTCTATAAATTTGGCTTCAAAAACGATTCCGGTTTGAGAGTAATCTTGATCTTGAGCTCTGCGCCCTATATTTGCCAAGAATTTTTGTGACTTTACAAAAATAAAAGTGTTTTTTTGAGGAGCATCTGAATGAGAGATGCTCTCTATTTTAAATTGATCAGGGTCACCTTTTAGGGCCACCAATGATGGCTCTAAAAGTTTTAAGTCACTGAACTTCATAGGTTATTTTGAGTGTTTCTTGTCGTAAGCCTTAATCACTTTGTCTGTGAGGTCAACTTTGTTTTGAGCATAAACAACAGGGTTAGAACTAATTTCAAAAGTCATGGCCACACCTTCATCTTTAGAAATATCGTCAATAATAGGCTTTAATTTTTCTAAGATTGGCTTTTTCAAATCAGCTTCTTGCTTTTGAATTTCTTTTTGGTACTTATTCATCTGCGCTCTAGCTTCCATCACTTTTTTATTGATCTCTTCCATCTTCTTTGCTTTAGCGCTATCACTTAAGACCTTACTTTGTTTTTGCAACTTTTCTTGCATGTCTTTGATATCTGCTTCCATAGCCTGAATTTTTTTCTGCTTTGAGGCAAAAGATTTTTTGAGGGTCGAATCAACACTTTTCCCCTCTTTAATAGTGACGATAATTTTCTGAATATTGACGATTCCAACTTTTACATTGGCATAAGTTGATACAGAAAAACTTAATATCATTGCTAGCAATAAACTTTTCATAATTTGCTCCTTAATTTTTTTAAAATAATTGTCCAATATCAAAATGGAACTGATTGCCCTCTTGCCCTTCTTCAGCATCGAGAGGATATCCAAATTCAAATCTTAACACACCAATTGGTGAGAACCATCTAAAACCAAAACCATAATCTCTTTTTAATTTAAAATCATCTGGGTCAAGTTCTTCTAAAAAGACGTTCCCTGCATCATAGAAAACGACCCATTTTAAACCTGCTTCTTTTACCAGAGGATGCTCAATTTCAAATTGAGATAAGAAAGAAACTTGTCCCCCAATATTAAAGTCTCGAAGCTCGCCATCTTGTTTATCTTCTAACTCTCTAATAGGTCCGATGTCTTCAAAATTATACCCTCTCATGTTTCGAGAACCACCCATTTGAAATTTTTCAGTTCGTGGGATTCCTGCACTTCCTGGAGTCTTGGCAATTTGCTCTAGTCTCAATCTTGTTCTAAAAACAAAATCTTCATAAACAGGTTCATAAAAGCGCCCTTCAGCAGTTCCTTTGATCCAATCCTGATCCCCATAAAATCCAGCATATTCAATAGATAAAGAACCATAATGACCATCAGTGGGTTCAAAAATATTATTTCGTTTATCATAACGAAGAGTCGTTCTCAGAGTAGATGCAATCCCATTTTCTAGATCAAGGTTTACAGAAGGGTTCCGCACA
>CEQY01201745.1_pt1 | contig 12150 bp, 8 predicted proteins | sample 361391 | NCBI WGS metagenome assembly CEQY01 (sample SAMEA2621075, study PRJEB7988) | marine metagenome | isolation source: saline water (ENVO:00002010), including
ACCATGGGCTGACTTCTTAATCACCATATGAAAGTCTCCTGGTGCAAGATAGGCTACACCTGGTTGTAATTGATCTCCTATCTTTGCTTCTCTCACTTCAATTTTTGATATTTGATCAAGACCCTTAGCGAGTTGGGTTGTAAATACAGGAGGCATATGTTGTACCAATAATATGGGAACCGGTAGCTTCTCTAGACCTGCGAAGATCTTTTTTAGAGCATCAGGACCACCAGTTGAGCTTGCGATACAAATTAAATTTGGTTTAAACTGAGCCAATTGATTCAAAGTCATAGGCGTTGAATCTAGAGTTTGTTTTTTTGGCTTCTCAGGGACTTCGTTGACCGTCTTATGCGATACCGCTTTTCTCGTCAATGCCTTGAACCGGGGGAGAAGCTCTTGTTGAATCATATTAATATTTGATTCCATATCAGAGCTACCTTCAATTTTTTTTACAAAATCATTGGCGCCAAGTTCCAATGCATGCAATGTTTTATTAGCTGCACTCATATTTTGAGCCGAAAAAATAATGACTGGAATTTGTTTATCGAACTCCCGGATGGCCTTTATCGTTTCAATTCCATCCATAATAGGCATTTCCAAGTCAAGAGTAACGATATCAAAGCTCTTGGATTTTATTTTATCCACGGCAATTTTTCCATTTGCGGCAATATCTAAATCGTAAGATTGATCAGATGCACTGAGAGCTGCTTTTATCGCAGATCTGTACACAACTGAATCATCGACAATCAGGACTTTCATTGCGCCATCTTTTCTTGTAACTCCAATAATTCTTCGATCTTGAGTAAAATGACGAGTCCTTTTTTCCGTTTATAAATTTTATCTACAAACCTTTTGATGCGGGGGTTGATGGTTTCTGGAACCTTTTCAACCGCGACATCATCTACATCAATAATGTCAGTGACCTCATCAACAACTAAAGAATAAAGACCATCTTTTCCACGAATAATAATATTCATGTACTCGTGTTCAAGATTCTCTTCTTGTTGAAAAAGTTTTCTTAAGCTTATACAAGTGACGATTTGCCCTCGAAGATTTATCAGTCCTCGAATTTCTTCTTGCGCCATAGGGACAGCGGTAACCTGTAAGGGTTTGATCACCTCTTGAACTTCCATAACAGGGATGGCGTATTCCTCGCCTGCAATTTTAAATCCGCAGTACTGATTAGCTTGCTGTTGAGCGGCTTCCATATTGATTTCCTTTTAAAATAGTATCTACTAACTCGACGACTTCATCTTTTTTAAATTTTTCTAAATGGTGATCAAATCCACAATCACGTCCTTTCATGCGGTCCTTTTCAGAAACTCGAGTCGAAAGTGCTATAATGGGAATTGTCTTTTGTGGAAGTTCATCACGAACTTTTTTTGCAAAGCTAAATCCATCTAGATGAGGCATTTCGATATCTGTAATTAATAAATCAAAATCCTGCTCTTTTAAAATCGCGAACCCTTCCTCTCCATGATTTGCCGTAACAACTTTGTAGCCCACCTCAATAAGAGAGTCTGCTTCAAGCTTTCGATACATGGGAGAATCATCCACCAACAAGATCGTCTTTTGATCCTTTGGAATCAAACTTGTCTGCTCCTTTTTGAATACCCCTAAATTTTGAGCGAGAAGAACAGCATAAAGATCTAGAAGTGGAACTGTCTTCTCATTAATAAATATCGTTCCAATGATCCCTTCTCGATCAACTGCCGTATCATCAATATCAATATTATCAATTGAAATATCCATGATCTCCTTCACAACAATTCCAAAATTTCTGCCACGAATTTTTACGACAATGCAATTGAGAGTTTCATGGTTTTGAATTTCATTTTGTTCAATGACTGAATTTCCATCTAAGCCTAGAGTTTTTTCAACACCAATTAACGGCATAGGCGCATCAAGATATCTAACAATTTTCTGACGACCGGTCTTTTCAATTTGAGACCCCTTAAATTCCTCAAGTCTAGCTACCAGACTCAATGGGATGGCATAAATACGATCATCATAAAGTCTAAAAAGAAGGTTTTCCTGATATTCAGTTCGAGAATCAGTTAATTCCTCATGATTTTGGGATGCCAAATCGTCTGCTTTTTCAACATCCATCTCACTAACACTTGAAAGGAAACCTAAAGCATCTAGAATCAAGGCAACTTTCCCGTCTCCCATAATAGTCGCCCCTCCAAAAATGTTAATCTCTTTAAGTTGCGTATTAAGGGGCTTCACCACTATTTCTTCGGTATCCATAATTTCATCAACCACGATCCCATAGACATTGTCTTCAGCACTTAAGATCACAATATTTAGTGCCTGGTCTTTGAGCTTTTCTTCTCTAAACAGAGAATCATTTTTAGCGTCCTCTCTATTGGAATCAGTATGATGGTCAGAAACTAACTTCAGTCGCGAAGCTCTCTCATTGACATCCTTTAAAGAGAGTTCTTTTCCTAATCTAAATATAGGTGTCAATTGCCCTCGCAGCCTTAAAAACTCCGATCCGGAAAACTGTTCAATTTTTTGCAGATCTTCTGCGGTTTCAAGCCGTACCAGCTCTACAAGGTTTTGCTGAGGAATAGCGAAAGTCTCCCCTTCAGACTTGATCATAAGCGATGGCACGATGGCCAAAGTAAGTGGGATTCTTAGCTTAAAAACAGTTCCAGAACCTTTAACAGAGCTAACACTAACTGCTCCCCCTATTTTTTCTATATTTGTCTTTACGACATCCATCCCGACTCCTCGACCAGATATATTAGTCACTTTCTCCGCAGTCGAAAAACCAGGTTTAAAGATGAGATTGATCACTTGAGTTTCACTCATAGTGTCTAGTTTTGCTTGATTAATGACTCCCTTCTCAATCGCCTTAGCCGCAATTCTTTCAGGGTCAAGACCTTTGCCATCATCTGATATCTCAATTGTTACTTGCCCACTCTCGTTGTAAGATTTAATAAAGACATATCCAGTCTCAGATTTCCCTGCTCCAATTCGAGCTTGAGTATCTTCAATCCCGTGATCACATGAGTTTCTAATAATATGGACTAATGGGTCCTTGATAGCTTCAATTAGACTTTTATCCAATTCAGTCTCTTGGCCTGAAAGCTTCAATATAATTTTTTTATCATTAGATCTTGCTATATCCCTCACTAGTCTTTCAAACTTACCAAGGATATTTCCTATAGGTTGCATCCTGGTTGACATTACCTCACTTTGTAACTCTGAGGTGATGACGTTTAATTGTTGCGAGAGTCGATTAAACTCACTGCTGTCAGATTTCGATGCGTATTGAAGAATTTGGTTTCTATTTAAAACCAATTCTCCAACCACATTCATTATTTTATCTAAGACATTTACATTCACTCTCACAAAGGAGTCTGCAATAGACTTACTGGTGTCTTGAGCCACAGCGACCTCCCCAGCAGGCGCTATAACCTCTTCAGTTTTTGTTGGACTCACAGAAGGCGCTTTTTCAGGAACCTCTACAGTCTCTAACTCTTGCATAGCACTTGAATCAATTTTGCCTTCTGAGATCAGTTCTTTTAAGGAGTCCATCGCGGCAGAGCTTACTTCTGATGCTGGCTGCTGCTCCTCTATAGATGGGACAGAAGATGGGACAGAATCATCTTTTGTGAGATCTTCAAACACACTATTGTCCACCTTTCCGTCAGAAACTAATTCTTGTAATGACTCTAATGCTGCAGACGATATCCCCTCAACTGTATTTGAATCGCTTGTTTCCTCTTTTTGACTTGGAGTCACTTCTCGGTGAGCTGCAACGAGGGAGTCCAAATCCAGCTCTTCTTCATCATGAACTTCAGTGTTTTCAACTGGCTCGATTGTCGCTTCAGGTTCTGCGTTTAAAAGCTTCTCAAGTTTATCCAAATTAGAACTCGTATCAACATCACCTTCGCTATTTGAGGTTTCAATATTCTTTAAAAAACCATGACAAAGATCAAAGGTCTCTAGGAGGGTATCAATGATCTCAGATTGAACAGCAATATTACCTTCTCTAAGTTCATCTAGTAGATTTTCTCCAGCATGAGTAATTTCTTGAAGCTTCTTATAACCTAGGAAACTAGCGGAGCCTTTCATCGTGTGAACTGTGCGATAAATTTTATTCAATAACTCTTTATCTGAGGGATTTTTTTCTAAATGAGTTAAGTCCTCATTGATTGAAGATAGGTTTTCAAAAGACTCAACCAGAAATTCATTTTTAAGTGCATCATTATCCATTTAGATATCCCCTCATTTTCCTAATATTGTAAGCAATTAGAGGATTCCATCCCAGTTAAATTTAGACCGGAAAAAAAGTATTAGGACAAACAAGAATAATTATTAACAATGGCTTAAAGAGTTTCTTATTTCGACAAGATAGAGCAGCTGAAAAGCTCATGTCCGCTAAGAGAATATTTTTTTTCAAATGGGGAGATAGGAAAATTTTCATCTATTAAACTTTTTTGATCGGGTTTTCTCCCATAAAGCCAAGAAACTTTGGCAAACTCCTCAAAATAGATCCTCCAGTTTGTGCGCAATTCAATGGCGCAAGGAATTCGAAATAAGTGTTTTGAAACCGGATGAGCGTGCCATCTTTTTTTGAGATCTGTACTTTTTGGATATGGATTAGGATAGAACAAACAGATCTTTTGCATCCGCGAATGCCATTTAGGATTATCTAATAACTGCCAAAAATCTATAATATTACCTTTTATATAAATGAGATTTTCGGGAAGATTCCTTTTAAACTCGTTTTTTCTTGAAAGCCGACTCGCTGATTTATCCACTCCTAAAACGAGGCTATCTGGAAATTGTTGGGCTAAGTGAAAACTACTCTCCCCGACCCCACAGCAGCTATCTAAAATTAATTTTTGATTCGGCGAAAGCTTTTTTTCAACCCGATCTAACTCCTGTATCGCATATTGAGCAGGCTCTCGCCGATAGATATTTTGCTGATAGCGCTCAACAATATGCTGTAATTGCGAGGATATCTCTCTTTGAGCGTCACTAATTTTGCGAGAATTCATCTTTTCATTCATAGTTGTGAAATATTTTCAGATACCTTTTTTGACCAAAATGCCCAGTATCTAGCTTTTTCTCCCTAAATTCAGAGGCTATAAATTCTTAACTTAACTTTAACAACACGAATAAACAATTTTCGCTATAAAGGGGTAAAAATAATTATGGAGACTTTATGACTGCACACACCGAAACCACAGGATCCGAAATTGAGACGTCTAATCCAAAGAACCAGACGACCGATATTATCCTAAGAATTATAGCTGTTTTCCTCCTGCTATTTGTCTTTCTTGTTGGGGTTAAAGTTCTTGGGGGCTCTTTTAAGCTCATGGGTGGCGGATTTGCTAAAGGACTTCTAAACGTCACATCTAACCCATTATTGGGCCTTTTTTCGGGGATGTTTGCAACTGTTCTCATTCAAAGCTCGTCAGTCACAACTTCATTAGTCGTTGGACTTGTCGCTTCCGGGACTCTTCCACTCGGAGGGGCCATTCCTATGATTATGGGGGCGAACCTGGGTACTAGTGTGACAAATACTCTCGTCTCTCTTGGTTATATAAAGAATCAAGCTCATTTCCGCGACGCTTTTGCCGCAGCAACTATTCATGACTTTTTTAATATTCTTACTGTACTCGTTCTTTTACCCATTGAACTCGCCACCGGATTTCTAGAAAAATCAGCGAGTTATTTAGCTGCACTTTTATATGGTAGTTCTTCATCTATGAGCTTTAAGTCGCCCATAAAAGCAGCAATTAAACCCTTTGCAGGTGGAGTGAAAAGCCTGGTCATTGATATTCTAGGACTCAGCGGAAGTATGGCCGGAATTATAATGGCGATTATCTCTGCTGGACTTATCTTCTTCGCCCTAAGCATGATTGTTAAAACAATGAAAGTCTTAGTTGAGTCAAATAAAAGCGGCATTATAGAAAATCTCTTGGCAAAAAATGGGTACGTGGCCATTGGTTTTGGAACACTTCTTACCATTGCCGTTCAATCAAGTTCGATTACAACCAGTTTATTGGTTCCTATGGCCGGGGCTGGCGTCCTAAGTTTAAGAGCTATTTTACCTGTTACGATAGGTGCTAATATTGGAACTACGACGACAGCACTTTTAGCCTCATTAACTGGAAACGTAGCTGGTCTTTCTATTGCTCTGGTACACTTTCTGTTCAATGTTTTAGGTATGATGATTTGGTATGTAAATCCAAAACTAAGAGAAGTCCCCCTAAGACTTTGTGAAAGCCTAGCAGGTCTGACCTATAAAAATAGAATGGCCGGAGTGGCCTATATTGTGGGAGTATTTTTTCTCTTTCCTTTTCTCTTCACCGTTCTATAAAAACTATTTAAATTTTTTTAAACTTAAAAAGGACCTGATTTCAGGTCCTTTTTATTTGCCCCTTAAACAAACTTTATTATTTCACCTTAATCACCGAAGTGTCCTGCTCATGCAGGCAAAGAGCGACTCACAAAAACTTGAAAATATTTACGAAGTGGTGGCAAGAACAAGTCCATTACTTCTTTTCTATGAATTCAACTGCCCTCACTGCAGTGGGCTTAATGTCGTCTCAAAAGACTTCAAACGAGAAGTTTCCAGGTGTTCAAATTCAAGTTGTCGAAGAATTATTATCATCACTAATATTGATCAAATTAAGTAAATTTCACTCAAGCTTTTTACTCTCGCAATTTTATAAGACTCACCCTGCTCTAATTTATGCTGCAACTGGATGACATTTTCTTTACTAGCATTAAAGAGAAGTTCATTTTCAATCGGGACTGAGCGTCTTGAACCCTCTAAGCAAGTCGCATCTTGAGGTGTTACACACTCGTAGCAAATCGTCATTGGCTTCGAATGGATTGGTGTATAGGCGCTTAATATTTTCAAAGGTCCAATTTGACTATGAAGGGGAAGAGCTGGTGAAAACCATTGCGTTGCACCTTCCAGGACTTCAATATCAAAAAATTTCAAGGCTGCAAATTTGGTGAGAAGACCTAGACCACTTAAACTCATTTGCAAATGTCGATTAAGAGAAGACAGGTTGTGTCCAAACCATTTTCCAGGCTGCATGGTGGGGATGGCAATATACATTGAAACAGGAAACCACTCTTCTTCGGAAATTTTCATTTTTTTTCTATCAGCTTCGCTAAAAAGAGATCCTTTGCCACAGAATCCAAATACAAAGCCAGGCATAACTGAGCAATCCACAAAAACCCATTTATCCATTCCCATCCCCTGCTCTCCAAAGCTTAATTTATCCAAATGATAAATTTTCTCAACAAAAGTCTGAGTCTTAAGATCTAGTGGATGGTGGATATGCTCACTCATAAGTCTTTTTCCTAAGACTTCTCTCTGGGTCCAATCCGGGCTAAGATTGGCCGAAACCACATAGGGCTCTAATTTATCCAACAAATTACGATATTTTAATTCCATAACAATTGTGTAAACTTATAGACTATAAATTCCAGAAAGGATAGACGATGACAGATCTTTTTACGCCCCTAGACTTAGGACATACGACCCTTAAAAATCGTTTTTTAATGGGTTCCATGCATACGGGTTTAGAAGAAGCTAAAGATGGCTTTCACAAGATGGCAGAGTTTTATGCTCAAAGGGCGCGCGGTGGCGTTGGGTTAATTGTAACCGGCGGAATCGCACCCAATTTACAAGGAAGACTTTCTCCTTTTGGAACGCAACTTAGTTTTCCCTGGCAAGTAAAAAAACACAAGAAAGTCACTAAAGCCGTCCACGAGAATGGTTCAAAGATTTGTCTTCAAATTCTCCATGCCGGAAGGTATGGCTATCACCCCTTAATCGTATCTGCCTCAAATACAAAAGCACCTATCTCTCCTTTTAAAGCGAGAAAAATCACAAAACTGGAGATAAAAAAAACCATATTTGACTTCGCTAACACTGCTAGACTCGCTCAAAAGGCAGGTTATGATGGAGTAGAAATCATGGGAAGTGAAGGTTATTTTCTCAATCAGTTTCTCGCTCCCAAAACAAATTTGAGAAAAGATGAATACGGAGGCTCTTTCGAAAATCGCTCGCGTATAGTTCAAGAAGTTATTCAGGCAATAAGAAAAAAAGTCGGTGAAAAGTTTATTATTATCTATCGACTCTCAATGATAGACCTAATTAAGGATGGGCAGTCTTTAGAAGAAGTCATAACCCTAGCAAAATCTCTTAAAGACTTAGGGGTTGATATTATTAATACAGGTATTGGATGGCATGAAGCTCGTATACCAACAATTGCCACCATGGTCCCCCGCGCCGCATTTGTTTTTATTTCTCAACAAATAAAAAAAGAAGTTTCGATTCCCGTTATCACGACCAATAGAATTAATAATGGCGATGATGCTAAAAAAATTGTCTCAGAAGGCATTGCTGATATGGTTTCAATGGCAAGACCATTTCTTGCAGACCCTGATTTAGTTGCAAAAATTGAACAAAATCGAGACAGCGAAATCAATACCTGTATTGCTTGTAACCAAGCTTGTCTAGATCATATTTTTAAAAATAAAATTTGCAGTTGCCTGGTAAATCCAAAAGCTTGTCATGAGACTGAGTTCAAAAATAGCAAGACCAGTTCTAAAAATATTCTTGTTCTCGGCGCAGGTCCCGCGGGTCTTGCCTTCTCCATAGAAGCTGCAAGCCTTGGTCATAGAGTTACGATTGTTGAAAAAAATACTGAAATAGGAGGGCAGTTCAATCTTGCAAAAGTCATTCCTGGTAAAGAAGAATTTCATGAAACAATCAGGTATTTCGAAACAATGATTAAAAAATATGAAATAGACTTAAAGCTTAATACCCCTATAACAATTGAAGACTTAAAACCTCTAGGACAATTTGGACAAGGGTATGACGAGTATGTTTTTTCTACTGGTGTCGTTCCAAGAGTTCCTCAGATAAAAGGTATTGAAAATAAAAAGGTCCTCACCTACCCTGAGGCGATTCGAAATCCCGATCAGGTCGGTAAACGCGTGGCCATCATTGGTGCAGGAGGAATTGGATTTGATACCGCTGAAATTCTTTTGCATTCTCAAAGCACTGATTCAGTCCAAGAATTTTTTGATCATTGGGGTATTGATAGTCTCTATAAAGAGCGTGGTGCTATAAAATCGAAAGTGAAGCCTTCACCAAAACGAGAGATATTTCTCTTGCAAAGAAAAACCTCAAAACATGGAGCCGGGCTTGGAAAGACGACCGGGTGGATTCATCGCCAAAGTTTAAAAGATCATGAAGTTCAAATGCTTGGAGGCGTAAAATATAAGGAAATTAATGATCAAGGTCTTGTCATTGATCATGAGAATCAAGAAAAGCTATTAGAGGTAGATAATATCATCCTATGTTCAGGACAATACTCTGATAATAAGCTTTATAGTGATTCAAAATCAGTCTTAAAAAAGCGAACCCATCTAATTGGAGGAGCGAAGCTGGCCCAAGAAATTGATGCGAAAAGAGCGATTGATGAGGGGGTAAGACTGGCCCATAGCCTATAGACCAGTCTTTTTTTAATTATTCTTCTTTAGTATAAGCTTCAGCAGCTTCTTGCATAATCTTCTGGACTTGCTCTTTAGCTTTTACATCCACTTTAGAGGCAAGAGCTTCTTCCGAACGTTGAAACGCCTTTTTGAGATTAGCCTTTGAAATTTTCACTAAGCTTGTGCAAACATATCCATCAAAATCTCTTTTAGCGCCTTTCTCTTTTAAGAAGCGTCTTTTCTCCCAATAGACTTTATAATTTTGAACACCGACCAATTCCGCTTGAACAAGTTTAGTTAAATCATCCTGAACGTATTCTGAAAGTTCTCCATTTTCTTTGGTTGGATCTCCGTGTGAGCTTTGAGCTAGACTTTGCTTAATAAATGTTGAAACCTCAGAGGCAACACTTGAAGCCGACCGCGCCTTTGCAATTTCACAAGCGGTTGAACGATCATTTTTTGGTTCAGTAGTGTATTTGTAATACCTATTTTTTTTGTAGTCTTTTTCTTCATCATCAAGCCACTCATCTAAATCTTCTACCCACTCAGGAATATCTTGCGAAGAAGCGTCGACGACTTTAAAGTCCTTTTCTAATCTTCTTGAGCTACAAGCAGTCATAACAACTGCAATACATAAAACTAATAACCATTTCATGAAAAATCTCCTTTTATGATTTTCACTTAAGAATTATAGCGGTTAATTTTCTTGTGCAAAGGCTTTTATAAAATGCTCTCAATAAAGATTATTTTAGATAGAATACGATTAAATTCAGCTAGTTAGGCCCTGTTGGCTGCATGGCCAGAGGGCTAAATTTCTGATTTAATGCCGAAATGAAAAAAAATATCTGCTCCATATTTAGTGCTCTCATTCTCTTTACACCTTCATTGATCTGGGCGGTACCAGAATCTCAGATGAATATTATCTATAATCTTCTGGATAGTAATGCCTATCAATACAGAGGATTCACCGGGCAAAATAATATCGCTCTAAACTATATGAAGTTTGGCACAGATAAACCCAAGGGAACTATTGTCGTCTCCCCTGGCAGGACTGAGGCGAGTGTTAAATATTTAGAACTTGCTTACGATCTTGATCAACAAGGTTATGGCCCAATCTATGTTCTCTCCCATCGAGGTCAAGGCCTCTCTCAAAGAGTTTTAAATAACCCCAGAAAAGGTTATGTCAGAAATTTTTTCTATTATGCTCAAGACTTAAATCAGTTTATGGATGATATTGTATTGCCAGAAAATCCAAAAAAGAGACTCTACCTTATCTCTCATTCGATGGGTGGCGCTACTGCGGCTATTTATTCTCAAAATTTTAAAAGTCATTTTCATAAGATTGTTATGCTAGCACCCATGCTTCAAATAGATCTTGGTCAACAATCGGAGCGAGAAGTCCTTTGGCAAACGGCTTTAGTCTGTAAATTACCTTTCGGACCCTATTGCACTGACTATATACCTGGTGGTAGCGACGGCGAAATGAGAGAAATCTTTGAAGAGAATGTTGTCACCTCATCAAAAGTGCGGTTTGACTTTAAAGAAAGCCTACTCAATAGGTGGCCTGAGCTTAAATTAGGATCCCCAACCTTTAGATGGCTGAGAGAGTCTTTAATAGCGACAAGAAAGTTAAGACATCAAAGCGCAATCAATAGAATTCAAACTCCCATTCTAATTCTTCAGGCTCAAGATGACGTGGTTGTAAGAAATTATGGCCAAGATCAGTTCTGCGAGCGCACTCCGTATTGCTCTCTAAAAATTATGGAACAAGCGAGACATGAAATTCTATTCGAACGTGACGAAATTAGAAATAAAGCATTAGAAGCCATAAAAAGTTTCCTAAGTCATTAAAAGTATTATTGTTTCACAATATCCGACTAAATTAATCTTGAATCTTATCCGAGAAAGGCTAAAATAAGAAAAACTTCTTTGTGGATGTTGTACGTTTAATTACGCCTGTACGTTTGTGGTAGTTCTCGCAAGGAAATCTCTTAAAAGCTAATCCTATGAAAAAGACATTTACCTTACTACTTGGACTTTGCGTGCTCGTGTCTTGTAACGAAGATGAGTTTCTGGAGAAAGATTATATCGAGACTTTTCAAGATCGATACAATCGCGAAAATCCTACTGGTGACTTAGAAAACGATTTCAAAATTGCCAAATACAATTGCGAAGTTGCCGAAGAAGAGAACGATATTGAACAAACAACTTTTAGAGTTGATTTCCCTGCCGCTATTGAATGTGAATTCAATGAAGGAGGCTCTGGTATTAACGACCTTAATGTTCAGGGAAATGCCCCGAGAATAGATGCCCTCATCACGGCCAGAATAAAGCAAGACCAATCTATTGATCTTTCTGCAGGAACGACGATTTGTGATATGGAATTCAACTTCCCAGAACAAAATATGCAGTACGATGATGAAATCTTTTTGTTAGTAAATGATTATGTCGTTATGTCTTCGCAAGACTATTCGGAATCAGACAAACATCCTAATGGATTAAAGAAAAATGCTATTGGACTTCAGCAGTATGATTGGTCAGGTGAAAATGGATTATTAGGTCTAGATTATATTCAATATTACACTCCCCAATTTTGTTTAGGAGTCGATAATGATGATCCGGATTATGCCACTAAATGTAATATTCCAGCGACCGAAACTTTTG
>CEQY01171193.1_pt1 | contig 12113 bp, 15 predicted proteins | sample 361391 | NCBI WGS metagenome assembly CEQY01 (sample SAMEA2621075, study PRJEB7988) | marine metagenome | isolation source: saline water (ENVO:00002010), including
TATCCTAATCTTCCAAAATAATTTGATTTTCTCTCTGGCCAATGAGTTTGATAAAGGTCTATATACTCAGTTCTTAAACGCTTTAAAGAATCATCTATAGCTTTAAAAATATGTTTTTTGTTAAGTCTTGATCCATCTCTTACATACTCCATGCCAGGTCCAGCTACTTTTGTAGCAATATATATTTTATTTCTATCCTTTCTTTTTGTAAGCCAGGTTCCTATAATTTCTTCTGTTTTCCCTTGTGTTTCTTCTTTTGGGGGAATCGCGTACATTTCTGCAGTATCGATAAAATTTATTCCTTCACTTACAGAATAATCTAATTGTTCATGCGCTTCTTTTTCATTATTTTGCTCTCCATAAGTCATAGTTCCTAGACATATCTGGCTCACATTTAATTCTGTATTTCCGAGTTTTTTATATTTCATAACCACACTTCTCTTCAAATATATATTTTTAATCCCTTAAGATTTCTTGTAAATATTCCGTTATATTTATATTATACCCACTTAACAGATGTTTATGAGGTTTTAAATATCAATTATTTAGTCTATATCCAGTCATTATTTTTTAATTTTACAACCTGGTTGCCTGACGCTCTTTCAAGAAAAGATTATCTTATGAGAGATGTTATAGCGGGTATTACAATAGCAATGATTATTATTCCTCAATCGATGGCCTATGCAACTCTGGCTAACTTAGATCCTGTTTACGGTTTATATGCATCGTTTATACCAGTCGCAGTCGCAGCATTTTTTGGCTCGTCAAGATATTTGGCAACTGGCCCAGTCGCAATGGTAAGCCTTTTGACAGCAGTAGCAATATCTTCTTTATCTTTTGGAGATACATCTTTATATGTACCTTTTGCTATTATGCTTGCATTGAGCGTTGGTATATTTCAGATTACATTATCATTTATTAAGGCAGGAAAACTAATTGATATAGTTTTAAAAGAACATGTTATTTTAGGATTTACATCTGCTGCTGCATTAATTATCGCTAGTTCACAGCTTAGTAAAGTTTTTGGACTAGATAGAGTATCCTTATTAGATATAGTTAACTTGAGCAGTTTTTTAGAGTCTACACCTATAAATACATATGCAGTGTTTATGTCATTAATCGCTTTATTGATTTTATATGTATTTAAAAACAGCTTATCAAGATATCAGTTTTTTGGGAACATTGCTGTTCTAGCTGCCGTAGTAGTAACAATTCTTATATCAAAAAATTATCAGTATACCGGTCCGATAGTTGGAAAAATTCCTGATGGTTTACCTACTTTTTCCTTTCAAGGGATAAATCTAGATTCAAATGTAATCATAATGTTTATGATACACACTGTGATAATAAGCTTTGTAGGTTTCATGGAGGCCATAGCGATAGCAAGACAGTTAGAACAAAAAGAAGCAGTAAAAAATGATAAAGGTGTTGAGCTCTATAAGTATCCAACTCCAGTAAACTCTAATCAAGAATTGTTTGGACAAGGCTTAAGTAATATTGCATCGAGCGTATCTGGAACATACCCGGTATCAGGTTCATTTTCTAGGTCAGCTGTAAATGAGTCAGTAGGATCATATAGCGCAATATCCTCTGTTACTACTACATTAATCGTAATGGCGACATTATTATATGCTACTCCATTACTTTTTGATTTACCTGAATCTACATTAGGCATCATTATCTTGTTTGCAGTTATTCCTCTAGTTAGGGTAAATAAAATGTATTCATTATTTAAAAAAGACAAACAAAAAGGAATTGTTTGTTTAGCTACATTCTTGAGTACTATATTATTTCCTATACTATCAATAGAAATATTCTCTGGTATTAACACTCATATATGGACTGGCATCATATTTGGATTTTTACTATCTTTGATAATAGAAAAAAAACCATCTAATGTTTGATATAAATAATATCAAAAATAAATCTATTGTTTGATTTTGCCTTATTTTCAAATCTTGTTATTGGTCTGCGCCCTCGATTTTTTGAGAAACAAATATTTTCTGAAGTAACATCTTCTATTATTCTTTTTGTTTCTATTGCATAGTGAACATTATCTGTGGCGAAATGAAATAATCCATCTGTTTTTAATATTCTCTCGATAATAATGAAGGTAAACTTATTTAGTAATCTTCTTTTTCTATGCTTCTTTTTCTGCCAAGGATCAGGAAAGAGCATAAATATTTGATTGATAGATTTCGATTTAATTTTCTCTAACACTTCATAAGCATCTCCATAATGAACAACAATATCATTCTCCAATAGATTTTTTATTCCGGGTTTATATGCTTCTATACCGCATATAGTGGAATCGGCAAATGTATTTTTCAAGGCTAAAGATGATTCACCAGTCCCGAAACCTATATCTAAAATAACATTATTTTTTTCTTCGATAATATCCAACAGAGGCTTTGATGGCATATCAAGACTAAAAAAATTTCTTGATCTGAAAGACTTATAATAAATAGGCTTAGTCACTAGTAACTATTCCAGAACTAGGCGATGATGGTGACCCATGTTCTTTCTTTTCTATTCTTCCAGCCTCTGAAGCCTGCCTTCCTGCAATCACAGAATGTTTCATTGCTTTCGCCATCAAAATTGGATTCTTCGCACAAGCTATTGCTGTATTCATGAGAACTCCGTCGCAACCTAATTCCATTGCGATACATGCATCACTTGCTGTACCGACACCCGCATCTACTATGATTGGAATTGTTGCTTTTTCAACTATTTCCCTAATGTTATACTCATTAATTATTCCAATGCCAGAGCCTATGGCTGAGCCAAGAGGCATTACGCATTCACAACCTATATTCTCTAATTCTTTTGCAACTATTGGGTCATCAGTTGTATATACCATAACTTTAAAATTATTTTTTACTAGCATCTCTGCTGCTTTTAGAGTCTCTAATATGTTTGGATAAAGTGTCTCACTTTTACTTAACACCTCAAGCTTTACTAATTTTGCGCCATTTAATAATTCTTCTGCAATTTCACAAGTCCTAACTGCTTCTTCCGCAGTATAACAACCAGCTGTATTAGGTAAAATCGTATATACCTCTGGCGATACATAATCTAGTAAATTTTTAGTATCATGATTTTGACCAATGTTCATTCTTCTTATGGCTACAGTTACCATTTCACATCCGCTAGCCTCTAACGCAGACTTTGTCTCATTGAAATCTTTGTACTTACCAGTTCCAAGAATCAGGCGAGATGAATACTCTTTATTATCAATTATCAACTTACTCAAATTTACCCACCTCCAATGGCTGTAATTATCTCAACTTTATCGCCATCTCTAATGACATGAGAACCATGCTTAGATTTTGGTATTACTTTTCTATTAATTTCTACAGCAAAATATTTTTCTTGAATATTCTTTTGTTCTAAAAGTTTTTCAATGGTTGAACCATCAAATATTTTCACGGGTTTATTATTAAGCAAAATATTCATGAATAAACATATATGATAATATAATCACAAACTCATAGATAGTATTCTCGCCGGAATAGCTCAGTAGGTAGAGCACCGCATTCGTAACGCGTAGGTCGGGGGTTCGATTCCTCTTTCCGGCATCTATAACTCATCAATTACCTTTTAGTATCAAAGTGATATAAATTTTCATATATGATACATTGTCAGTTGAATCTGTATGTTTCATACAGCACCTAATTTATGAATAGAAAAGGTATAATACTAGCAGGAGGAAAAGGAACTCGTCTGTATCCTACAACTAAAGCCTTACCTAAGTGTTTGCTGCCTATTTATGATAAACCAATGATTTATCACTCAGTCTCCACACTTATGCTATCAGGCATAAGAGATATATTAGTTATAACTACTCCCTCAGATAAGGATAGAGTACATGAGTTGCTTGGAGACGGTAAGAAATGGGGTATTAATCTTGAATACGAAATTCAAGAAAAACCAAGAGGTATAGCTGACGCATTAATAATAGGGGAGAAATTTCTTAATGATAGTCCATGCGCTCTTATGCTTGGAGATAATATATTCTACGGCCCAAATCTGGAGGAAAAATTAAAACGAGCATGTTTAAGCAAACAAAATACAATTTTTACTTATAAAGTGCCAGATCCTGAAAGATTTGGTATTTGTGAGTTAGATGATAATCATAAAGTAATTAGCATTGAAGAAAAGCCATCAAAACCCAAATCGAATCTTTGTGTCACAGGTTTATATTTTTATGATGAGTTTGCATCAAATATTGCAGTTAATTTATCACCGTCTGAAAGAGGAGAGCTTGAGATAACAGATGTAAATAAAATTTACATGAACAAAGATAGTCTATATGCAGAGATTTTTGATAAAGATTTTACATGGATTGATGCAGGAACAGTTGAGTCATTTTTACAAGCAAGTCTATTTGCCAAATCTATTGAAACAGAAAAGGCTGTTAAAATATCTTGCCCCGAAGAAATTGCTTATAAAAATAAATGGATTGATGAAGAGAGTGTTAGAAGTATTGCTAATGATATGAATAGCAGCCCTTATGGCAAATATCTTTTAAAAATAATAGAAAATCAGTAAATGGTTTATGGCAATTAATAAATACATTAATAACGAGATTATCTCCTTCAATAGAGATTTAGACAATTTTCTCAACAAATATAAAACTAAGAACAAATTGTTCAAGGTTATGTGTTATAGCCTAAAAAATGGAGGCAAGCGTTTAAGACCAATCATAATTAAAGAAGTTTCAAAATCTATGAAACTTAAAAAGAATGATTATATTAACTCAATGATTGCAATAGAGCTGGTCCATTCTTATTCACTCATTCATGATGACTTACCATGCATGGATGATGATGACTATCGAAGGGGAAGATTAAGCACTCATAAGAAGTTTGATGAAGCACAAGCAATTCTAGCTGGAAATAGTTTACTTACTATGGCATTCAACTTGTTGTCTCGACATTCAAACCCACTTCTTATTAACTTATTATCAGATTTATCAGGTTTTGAAGGCTTGGCTGGCGGTCAATCACTAGACATTGATATTTCAAAAAGTAATATAAATCATAAAATGATAGATGAAATACATGAACTAAAAACTGCAAGATTATTTGAATTTTGTACTTCTGCCCCTTTTATAATAAGCAACAAAACTCCAAAGCAAATAAATGCCTCTAGGAGATATGGAAAGATTATAGGGAAAATTTTTCAAATAATTGACGACATCCATGATTATGAAAATAAAAGTAATGAGTTTATAAATATTCTCAATGTAATGACCAAAGAGGAAGCACTATCAAAATGTGAAGCTTATGAATCTGAAGCAGAGACATACCGTAAAAAACTCTTTCCTGATGAAAAAAATAAAATGAGAGATATTTTGACTTTCATTATTAAGAGAAAATATTAATATGCCAACAACAATTATTACTGGTTCAACATCAGGTATAGGCTTGGAGGTTGCAAAAAATCTTGCAAAAAAAAATCATGATTTAGTTTTAGTCTCTAGAGATTTAACGAAACTTGAGCAGACAAAGAATAATATTTTAAAAGAAAACAATATTAACTGTGAAGTATTCCAACATGATTTGTCATTAGTTCAGGAAAATATTTTATTACATAAAAATGTAACAAAAAAGTATAAGAACATTGATTATCTAATTAATAATGTCGGTGCAATATTCATGAACAGACATGTTACCACAGAGGGACTAGAAAAAACCTTTAGTTTAAATCATATGAGCTATTTCGTTTTGTCTAAGCTCTTTTCCCAACAAGAGGAATCATTAAAAATTATTAATGTCAGTTCAGAGGCCCACAGAAACATAAATCTCGATTATGATGATTTACAATATGAAAAAAGTTACAATGGTTGGTACGCTTATAAGAGAAGCAAGCTTGCTAACATCTATCTTACATATGAATTACACAAAAAACTTCTAAAAACTCAATCAACTGTAAATTGTCTTCATCCAGGCGTAGTGAATACTAATTTTGCTAATGATAACTCACTACCCATTAAAATAATGGCAAGCATAATCAAATCTTTCGGTATAACACCACTAGAAGGTGCATCAACAATACTATATCTTGTAAATAATGATGATGTTCGAAGTGCTTCTGGATTATATTTTAATAAATGTAGGCCTCAAGAATCATCGCGTATATCTCATAATGAAAAATGTAGTAGAGAATTATGGGATTATAGTGAAAAAATATTGTCTAAGTATATATGAAATATTATCTATTAGTATCTTTGTTACTTATATCATCTTGCAGTGTAAAAATGTCTGGTCAATACATTTTTCCAATGACCATAAATACTTTCAACTCAAATGAAGAAGAAATATTTTCAGACTGTAATTTATATTCATCTGAGACAAGGATGAGTTTTTCTACACCTCAAACTATTGACTATCAAGCAAATTGCGGTCCTATCAATATACTATGCAAAAGCGGTTCAAAAGTAGGTGAATTTGGATTAGTTCCTGAGCCTGAAGAAGATGTAGAGATAAATACTATATTAAGCACTGGTGCCGGAATATTATTTGATCGAATTGTTGATGCAACAACACCTTTTGGTATGTTCATTAGGTACTCGAATGCTTTTGATGATTCAACATGCTTAATTCCAAAAGAAATAAATATAATTATGGAATAAGACTTGTTAATTAAATAATCAACTGTTAATTTTCATATATGGAAGCAGTGTTTTTACTAATTGGGCTAATATTTTTTTTTGCTGTTGGGTATTTCTCATATACCTTTGGTCAGTGTGTTGCCAAGTTTGCAAGACTGAATCTTATAATAAATCAAAAATTTTTAGGAATAATATTCCTAGCATTCTACATTTTTTATGTCTATTCAAATCAAAACGAACTATTAGATGTATTAATGGCTTCGCTTAAATAATCTTTAAAAAACTCAATGACCAATATATAACAAAAGTTAGCATAGCTCCTATTACGAAAGCATTAATAACAAACGTGATGAACTTGTATTTATGAATTTCTAAATCAGAATCTTTATTTTTAAATTCTCCATTTATCCATGTTCCGTAATATGTTCTTCCATCAGAGTAAGTCCATTGTCCGTCACCTACTGGTTTGCCTTTGTCGAAGTTTCCTGTATAGACCTTGCCATTTGGAAAAGTATTAATCCCAAAGCCGTGAGGTTTATCGTTTTCCCAATCTCCTTCATAAGATCTATTATTTCTCGTAGTCAATGTTCCTTTACCATGTTTAAGTCCATTTTTAAAACTACCTTCATATAGATCTCCATTTTCAAAGGTCTGTTTGCCTTTATTTTTACTTCCATCGAAATATTCAATCATATCTTTATTATAAGGCTTATTAACTTATTCAGCTCATTAAGTTCATTAGTCTATTATCATATATTCATATAATATTATTACGTATGTCTGTATCCGCTGGACATGCCCCCTACAAGGCACACTGTCTCTATACCAAAATTTTAACCCCGATGATGACATTTATTTACTTCCCCCATACCAATCTATCAAAAAAAAATAAGATTGATAATAGTTTAAGTTTTTTATAAGTATATTAAGGGTTACTTATATGCATGATAATTTATGTATTTATTGAATGTATTATATTATTATTGACTATATATAATTTAAAGGAGTTAGACATGACTTGGAGTTTAGAAGGGGATTACGCAGAAAATTGTAACTGCGATATCATGTGCCCCTGTTTATATTTGCAAACACCTACTGAAGGTTTTTGTGAAGCGATGTTAGTATGGGATATTAAAAAGGGACATTTAAATGATACAACTTTAGATGGACTTAAAGTATCGATTTGGCTACATGCACCTGGTCCTCAACTAACTGAAGGCGGTTTTAAAATAGCACTTTATATCGATGAAAATGCATCTGATGAGCAAGCAACAGCGTTAGAAGAATTATTTGGTGGTAAGCATGGCGGACACTTGGGAGTCATAGCAAGTCTAGTAGGCGAAGTTATGGGTGTTAAAAAAGCAGCAATCACATGCGATATATCAGGAAATAAAAAAACACTTAAAGTTGATGGCGCAGGAGAGTGGGATATGGATGCAGTGGAAGACGGTAATGGCAATGTTGCCAAATGCGAATATCATCCGTTGGCTATTAATCCTGGATTTCCAGTTGAAGTCAATAAAACTAATAAACAGTCTTATACTGACTTTGGCCAAAATTGGAGTCCGAAACCGAACAGAGTTGGTTTATCTGGCCCATTTTCATACGCGCCATAAATTTGCGTAATTGAGGAGAGCAATGAAGAAGGAGAGTCTGACTCTCCTTTTTTCATAGCATTATTTTCACATAGCATTTTTTTTTGCCTTAAGATAATATTTTACCGAATAAATGAGCGACGATAAAAAAGACACAATACAACAAGAGCTTAATAAAGCGATTAATTTTCTTGGTCAAAATAAATTTTCTGAAGCTGAATTGATATGTAATTCTATCATTAACAAAAAGGATAATGCTGATGCATTCCATATTTTGTCATCTATCAAAATTTATAATCAAGAGTTTGCAGAATCTATTAGATTAGTTCATAAATCCATAGCAATTAATTCTGATAATCCAGGCTACCATGTAACTCTTGGATGTGCATATAGCGCAGCAAAAGAATATGAAAAATCTATTAAACCATTCAAAGATGCCATAAAGCTCAATGATAAAATAGCACAGGTACATTTTTATTTGGGAGAATCGTATCGTAAATTAAAAAATTATAACGATGCAATATCATCCCTATACAAAACAATTGAGTTATCTCCTGATCATATTGGATCATATATGCTTCTCGGGATTATCTATCAAGAAAAAAAACAATTTGATTTATCTGTGAAGTCATTTAAAACATGTATTGATATAATGCCAGAATATGCTGAGGCTCATGTAAATCTGGGCTTGTGTTATTTGCTCGTAGGTGATTATGAAAATGGTTGGCGTGAGTATGAATGGAGACGAAAACTATATAAGCAAAAAAATGATAGATTACAAAAAGAATGGACAGGCCAAAATCTCGAAGGTAAGTCACTACTTATATTGGATGAGGGTTCTAACTCAAATTTGATACATTTTATAAGATTTGCAAAAGAGCTTAAAAAAGATAACTGTAAAATATTATTACAATGCAATGAGCAAGCCCGCGATTTACTTACTAAACAGACATGGCTTGATGAAATTATCGCACCTAATAATTATCCTGAGCATGACTATTATATCTATATTGGCTCTTTGATGAATGTTCTTAAAATAAACCCTAATAATATTTCACAAGAATTCCCATATATCGATATCAATAATAAAAATAATGACATCATAGAGGCTGATAAATTAAATATTGGTGTGGTGTTTGAGGCAGATAGAAATACTAACTCGTATGAAGACGAAACAATAGAAACGAAATATGTAGAAGATTTGTTCTCTAGTCACCATAATATAATTTCACTAGACAATCCAGATGATGAAAACGAACTTACGTACTTTTGTAATCATAAATATAGCTATTCAAATCTTGATGAGCTTTCAAATATTCTGTCAAAACTTGATTTAGTAATTACTGTAGACCATATTGTTGCTCATCTATCTGGCGCATTAAACGTTAAAACATTCTTAATGGTTCCTTGTGTGCCAAACTGGAGATGGGAGATTACTCATCGAAATTCAACACCGTGGTATAATAGTATTAAATTATTTAGACAAGATACACCTGGAGATTGGGTTTCTATCATTAGTAGAGTGAAAAAAGAATTAGAAGGGGGAAATAGTGGTTGAATTCTTAATAGACCAAGCAATGAAGGAAGCAATTGACTTACAATCACGTAATCAATTTCATGAAGCAAAATCTATTTATAAAAAAATAATTACGCATGATGATAAAAATAGTGATGCTTACCACTTATTATCTCTTATCGATCTAGTAGAGGGCAACTTAGATCAAGCAAAATTAAATGTAATGAAAGCAATAGAATTACAGCCTGAAATCTCTGTTTATCATTCTAACTATGGAAATATCCTATACCAGAGCAACAATTTAGAATTTGCTATACAAGAACACAAAAGAGCTATCAAGCTAGATAAAAAAAACTTTCAGGCGTTTTATAGTTTAGGCGTTATATACTCTCACTTAAAAAATTATGACAAATCAGTAGAGTTTTACAAAAAAGCTCTTGAATTAGATGGTGATTCATCAGTAGCTCATAATAATATCGCAAATATTTATAACAAAATTAATCCTAATGAAGCTGAGAATCACTACCTAAAAGTTATAGAACTAACACCTAAAGATCCAATGCCTTATATTAATATATCCAATCATTATTTGCAGAATACAAAATATAAAAAGTGTGTTGAGATATTAGAAAAAGCGATTTCTGATAGCATAGAAGCTAAAGAATTATACAACAATCTTGGTATTGCGTATCTCGCTAGGAAGGATACTGAAAAATCAAAAATGATGTTTGAACATGCTTTAAAAATTGATCCTAAATATAAACCATCTCTGGATAATCTACAAAATTTGAAAAACATTCCATAATTTGTAAATTTAGCCTGAGTTTATATGAGTATTTTATTAATATAACTACTTTTATTATCTAAAGCTTTCAGATATATTGATTAAACGGGGTAGTTTAATATGAAAAAAACACTGTATTTTACCTTTGTGTTCGTCTTTTCGACGAATTTGTATGCTGGCGAAGCAGCGAAACAGGTTGGAAATGCCATTCTCCAGAATGCATACTCTTATGGTGATTCTGCAGTAGAATCATGGGCACGAGACAACCTCAAAAGTCTTAGATTAATAGAGTTAGAAACAAGATCAAGATCAGGCTCAAAACCTACTTTTAGAGCAATCACTCTATTTGAACTAACAGGCGATGAGTTTAATAAAATATTAAGCCAAGTCTCTTATTCAACTTTTAATGATAGAGAAACCTTAAATACCGGATTAATCTACAGAGGCTTTAATCAAGACATGACAAAGCTATACGGTATCAATGTTTTCTATGATCATGAATTTGATACTGGTCATGCAAGAACAGGGCTTGGTTTTGAAATGAAGTCTTCTGTTTACGATATTAATATAAATCTTTATGAGGCAATGACAGAAAAGCACCATGTTGATGGAGCGCCAGAAATAGCTGCCGGGGGCTACGATGCTGAGATTGGTGCCTTATTACCATATTTGCCATGGGCAAGAGTGTACTACAAAAGATACCAATGGAATAATGAGACTCTAAATATTAGGAATGGAGAGACAATAAGTTTATATATGGAACCTACATCAAGACTATCTGTTGAAGCTGGTATGCAAGATGATAGTACATTAAGTTCACATAAATCTTTTATTAAACTAAATTATATCGTTTGTTGTAACGAGAGAAAATCTGGACCTGGTTTATTTAGTGTTTCAAGTAATGCTTATAATTATGGTAAGTTAGATAGTAGTCGTATGTATGAAAAGGTCAGAAGGGAAAATAATATAGTAAAAGTTAAAGGTGGTGGAGCCATAACTGTTCAAGCATCTGGATTTTAATTATGAAAAAGTTTTTTTTAATTTCATTATTGCTAGTAAGTAATTTCATCGCAAATAATGTATATGCAGCATGTTCTGGATCAGACTGTTGCACCCTTAATTCAGGAGTCGTCACTTTTCCTGATAGCGATTCATGTTCTATAGAACCTGATAGTTATTCTATTACTATGTATAAGATGTATTTATGCACAAGTCAGCCTACCGCGCCTACTACATTAGCAATAACAGATTATACTTCAGCAGGATGCGTGCAAGCTTTATCTGCTGGAACATCAGGCAGTGCTGTAACTATCACACCCGCTGGAGCTGCTCAGACATTTGCGGGAGCATCATTTACGAGACCACCAAATGGTGTATATACACATGGTGTTATGTTAATAGATAACGTATTTACAATTAAACTGGATAGAGAATTTGATGATACTTTAACAGGCTTAGGCAACAGTTCAACTGGTAAGTATTGTGCTACTATGGCAGGTACTGGAAATGAATCTGCTGGCTCATCTATGGCTTGCTCATCAACAGATAATTTAACTGCTGGTGCATGGGGAGCTATACTAACATCTTTCGATGGGTCAGGTT
>CEQY01038620.1_pt1 | contig 12090 bp, 6 predicted proteins | sample 361391 | NCBI WGS metagenome assembly CEQY01 (sample SAMEA2621075, study PRJEB7988) | marine metagenome | isolation source: saline water (ENVO:00002010), including
CAGTGGATTTCGAATCCACCGCAATACCGGGCTATGCGATCTCGGCTCATCTGCGCCTTTTGCGCCACAGTCATAAGCATGATGCTCATCGCAGAACCATGTTGATTAAGTTCTATGGACGGGATGTAGATCAAACCTACCAATCAGATAATACAGTAAAACTTCGAGATGCATTAATTCAATGTAATATCTTACCATCGACTGTTATTGTAAGTTATCAGGATCAAATTATACCGTTATCAACAATGTTGAGTGAGGATATTGAATTACTCGTAACCACTGTCTCATCAGGTGGCTAATTTAGCGAAGCAAATGGGCCCTAGAATTTCTGCCAATCTGCCCGTTGATCTGATTAGCCCATGCGTCTAATTCAATATTAGCTAACAACACATAAGATCCCTCTTCTGCCATTTCATATTGATGACCCCAATCATTGGCCCATCCAGATACTTTGATTGAATTATTTTTATTAAGAATTACCATGCCTTTTCGATGCCACTCTCTACCGGTTCTACCAATGCCCCTGCGTTCATATTTGTAAGCAACCATACCAGCAATATTCCATCGAGCTCTAAAATCTAATAGTGATTGTAAATTAAGCCCTACCCCTGAAACAAGAATCTCTGCCAGTGGATCTACTTTGATAGTTAATTCTCCTTTGAAATTCGAAGTCACTATTACATTTTTTAGGTATACCTTTTGACCCTTAGTTAGCGATTGGGGATATGTTGACTTTCCTGATTGACTTTTTGACGCCAAAATATCAACTCTTGCGTGATTATTATTTTGCGACACTTTCATTTCTGGTGTTTTATCATCTGGATAAATTATAGAATCGATTTCAACCGCTAAATTGAATCGAACATTCAAATCTTTAATGTCAACAGTATTTACTTGACTTACTAAACCTGGAATATAAAATTCATTCTCAATCAGAGAATATTCATTGCCGCCACCACCTGGACATATTGATTGCCAATCACAACGGTCACATCTAACCATGTCCTCTGGAGCAGTTATTGAAACTCCCCCTTCACTAAATCCTCTTAACGGCATAGGGCTTGCCGGACATTTTTCTATAGAGGGTTTTTCCAACTTTATCTCATTATATAATTGATTTAATTCACTTTCCATTTCGGACATTTCATTGATACTAGGGTTTGGTACAGATTTCTTAACATTAGCCCCTAGGTACCATATTTCTAAATCATTGATAGTCTCTTGCTTTTCATGAGTAACCCACCATAACATTGCATACATTCGTAATTGTGAAACGTAATCTCCAGACCTATCTCCAATACCTTTGCTTGCTTTGATATCGACAATTTTGATATTTCCATCCCAACGATACACAATATCATATTCGCCTTGGAACCAATAATCTGGATGAATAGCATTCATACTAAAATTCTCAGATTCTGGTTCAACAAACCACGGTCTAGCGATCTCCCAAGCCTCAGCAATAGAGACTGGCCCGGTAACAGAAAGTGAGTGTTTGCCAACTAGATGGTAGCCATAACCATCTGGCGCAGGCCAATGGTGACGTTTACCTTCTCGCCAATCAGTTAATGTGGCATCATCAATTGTGTTGTAACAATGATTGACTTCATCTAGATGGAATCGAATACCGTTTAGGCACATTTCTAAACAGTAATCATATTTTACCTCAGACCAATCTCCTGATTTCCTCTCCTGCCTGGCCCAGTCCTTTCGAGCATTTTCTAGAGCTGTTGGCAAGTGGATTTCTAACCTTGCTAAAGCCCAATTTTCTAATTCTGCAATACTTGTTGGGCGCTTGTCTATGGGCAGTGGTATTATTCGATTAGCTGGCCATTTTGCTGATGGGTCTCTTGATGGTTTACCATTTTCATCAATGGGAATATTTGATAGCGTCAATTCAGAAGCGGTTTTTAACATTAGAGAAGGTGATTCTTTCAAAGTTCTACAGATTGCCTCTTCGACAGCCCTTCCGACATACAAAACTGGTATTTGGAGAATCTTTAATTTCAATACTTTTTCATAAAACCACATTCTCTTACAAGACCGGTAAGTGTTAACTTGACTTGATGATAACCGGTCGTATGGACCGACTGAATCGTCCTCCAAAACCACATCCGATACCGGCATATTATCGAATTAAGGTTCTACCCATTTCAATGCTACCGTCAATCTATTTTTGTTAGTCTGGTTGACCTTTGATCTATTCTAAGTTGTGGTAGACTTGATCTCCAGCCTAACTCAGCACTGACAATCTTAATTCGGTCTAAAGGAGATAATTCTGTTATTTGATTCGTGATACTTGAACCAAATGCCACTACTTCAGCCACATGTGATCCATCCCATATGTGCAAATTAACCATAGCCCAGGGCTTTTCATCTAATCTAACTCCATTTCTTTTGGCTATAGAAATAACTACTCCTTCGACGTTAGCCCTTGTTCGCATCAAACCAATTCTAGTTAATTCAAGATTATTAGTTGATTCTATATTATCTTCTTTGAGTGATATAATCTCGCTTTTGTGATCTAAGTATAATCTAGAATTACCGCGCCACACCCCAGGAAGAGCATTAGTTATCATCACTTCACCATCTGAATAGTCATGTAGTTTAGGGAATGAATTAGGCTCGCTCTCTTCAACGGTAATTTGGGTCCCTGAAACGCTCACCATCGCCCCTAATACAGGTTCTGAGTAATGATTTGGCAAAGGTCCCCATTGTCCGGTAAATCTTCCTTTCACATTAATTCTGGATTGTATCTCTCCAATTTTTTGGCTTGGCGGCGAAATCTTAACCTCAATTTGTTCTAGATTTGTCAGGAAATCAGATTCTTGTTCGAGATCTTTTTCGCCAAAGGAACACCAAAAACATCCAGCTGATTTCTTACATGGCTCAGGATAATCATCTGGAAACTTGACTGGACCTTCTCCTAAATCAAGCATTTCTCTATGAATTTTCTTATACTTCTTGCCCAACTTTGCCATCTCTAAATTGCTTGGCACCTCATATTGAGTCCTTACAGAGTTATCGAGATACCAACCTTCAATGCCGTCAACAATTTGTTTTTCATGAGTTTCATGCCAAAGCCAAGCATAAAAATTCAGTTGATGGATTAATGACTCTGCAAATTTGGAAGAAGGGTTACCTGATTTAATATCGATTAATCTTATATTACCATCCCACCTTAATACCAAATCTAGTTCTCCAGCAGCCCAGCCATCCGGATGGAACAGTCTTTGCGGTTGGTGAACCCTAGGGTCTTTAACCCAAGGCCTAGCGATTTCCCATGCCTCATCCCAGGTAACTGGTTGGCCACCCTTTTTCCAAGTAATAGTCTCATCTTTTGACCATGATCTCATACCAAAATTCCTTACTTTATCTGCAATCGGGAAAACTGGTTCTTCGCCCCAAGCAGGGCTGGGTATTCTAAAGGGCGATTCGCCTTTCCTAAATTGTTCAAGGTATGGTCCACCGTTAGAATTGTAGCAGTTTTCAACTTCCTCCAAAAATAGCGACAAACCATTCTTTATTTTTCTAGCTAATTCCTCAACGTCCACATCCTCCCAGCTTTGTTCAGTATTTTGCCATATGGTTGAGTCCCAATTTTCTTTACCTAATTGGAAGCAATGCTTCGCCTCCTCATCTGCTAAATTGTAGCACCATTCCCTCAGCCCTTCTAGTGAGTTTATACTAACTGGCCTACTCATTAGTATTGAACAGATTGAATCCTCAAGTGCAATACCCAGTACTTGATATATTGACTTGGGGCTAGATAATCCTAACTTATTACCTAGAAAAAATTGTTTTGGACAACGTAAATATTTAGTCAATGATGATGCTGAAAGCCGAGTCCTAGTTCGGCTTAGTGGTCCGCCGGAAGGTGGTGTTCCAAAAGGCATAACAATCAACTTTCATGAATCAAATGAGTAGAAGTCTCCAGAAGATTGTTGCTCCCTGTCTTTCCTACTATCTGGCTTATTTATTCTTGGGCGCTTGGAGTCATGGTCTCTTCTGAAAGTAATATTTACGTTCTCTAAGAATCGATTCATACCTTCACGGAGTGGGAATGGGCCTTTGGCAATTCCATGAGTGCCACCAAGCCCATCAAAGACTAACAATGAATCACTTAGAATATCAATAAAATATACATCGTGATCGATAACAAAGGCTGACTTTTCGTTAGATTCCATGGTCCTTCTTATCGCCTTTGCCGCTTCCATTCTAGCATTTGCATCAAGGTGAGCTGATGGCTCATCGAGCAAATATAGGTCTGCATCTCGGCCAAGACAGATTGCAATAGAGACTGCTTGTCTTTCTCCACCAGATAATTTCTTTACTCTTTTAGGAAGTAATTTGTCTACCCCTAAGGCCTTGATTACATTTACATTGAATTCGCCACTTCTCCACCTGGCACCAATTTCACTATCAAGCCATAGTTGAACACTACAATCGATGTCGACGTCTATATGTTGGGGCTTGTAAGATATTTTCGGATTTTGGTCTACCCACCCATCCTCATATTCTAGCAAGCCTGCTAGGATTTTCATCATTGTTGACTTACCTGTTCCGTTTGGGCCAACTACCCCGACAACTTCACCTCTGTGGACTGAACCTTCTTGAGTTTCTAGGGTAAATTCGCCAAGGGTTTTTTTGAGTTTAGACCATGATACAATCTTACTACCAACACCAGTGTTTCTATCACGATGAGTAAGGAATTTTATCGGTTTACTCCTTATTCTTACATTTTGCTCGGTTAAAAATCCATCGAGATACGCGTTGATCGCTTGTCTTGTTGTTCTAGCTGGAGTAAATACTCCAAATGCACCTTTTTTACCATACACGATATGAACCAAGTCTGCTAGTACATCCAATACTGCTAAGTCGTGTTCAATAACTATGACACGTTTAGTTTCAGATAACTTTTGGATTATTTTTACTATCTTCATTCTTTGATAGATATCTAGGTATGAGGATGGTTCATCAAAGAAATAAACATCTGCTTCCCTCATTAATGTAGCACATATCGCCATACGTTGTAACTCTCCGCCTGAAAGTTGTTGTATTTCTCTGTCGAGTAATTGGTTTAATCCTAGTTGTTTAGTTACTTCGTCAAAGATTTTCCTCTCATCTACTTTAGACAATAGACTTCTGACCGTTCCGTGAATTCTTTTAGGTAATTTATCTACATTTTGAGGTTTGACTGCGATTTTTACTTGATCATTTTTTACTGCCAGCAAAAAATCCCTTAACTCTCCTCTTGGCAGTGTTTCAATAATATCATCCCAATCTGGTGAATCGTTTTCCCAGTCACCTAAATTTGGTACAAGACGACCTGAAAGAGCATTAATTGCAGTTGATTTACCCATCCCGTTTGGACCTAAAATGCCAACTACACTATCTTTTGAAGGGGTTGGTAACTTAAATAATCGAAAACCATTTAATGAGAATCTATGAATCATGTCGGTTTCTAATTCTGCTGGTAAGTTGATAATTACAACTGCATCATCAGGACAGTGCTTCGCTCGAATAATACATGGAGGACAAGCAGATTCTAGAATTTTGACCTTGTCTCCATTTACTTGTATACACTCTGCACCGCAAGTTCCAGACCACTTCTTCAAGTAGTCGTAAGCATTACTATTTGGTTTGCAACGGTCCTCAATTAACACTGCAATCCTGATAAGTAATCCCTCCCTTTAATTATCTCCAAAATAAAGTACCTTTCAAACACTTTGTCTATATTGGCCTGTAAAGACCAATAAATTACATACTGTGTTCAAATCAAACCTTTCAAATGTTCGTGTCCCTTAACTAATTTAATTGTACAAGGGGTTGGGAACTTCATGTATGCCTTTCTCAAAGCATCTCTAGCTGTTAAGTAAAATTCTGGGTTAACTTGAATCGATATTATTCTTTGACCCCGCTTTACTCTTGCTGCCGTTCCTACATTCTTACCAAAAGCACAGCGCATACCTTGTGATACACGGTCTGCACCTGCACCAGTTGCTTGCTTGTTTTCTCGCAAGACGTGATGTGGGAATGTGTGGATTCTTAGGGCGTAACCTTGTGCACCAGCGCCGTTTCTGATGGTAGAGTTAGAAATAACACGAGCTGCTTCTAGAGCTGTGTGTCTGATTTGGCAGCTGTTATCTGCGATTAGTTCCAGTACTACCGGGAACTTGCCAGTCTCCGCAGCAACACGGTTTCCAACGTGAAATTGGTGGATTCTATTATTTGGTACACCGCCAATATACTTTCTTCTAGTATATGCAGGACCCTTTAATCTGCGGTACATTGATGCTGGTTTACGTGCCATAGTATGCCTCCAAGCATTCCTGCGAATCATGTTCCCTTTATCATCCCTCCGCAAGCCGGCTAACCCTGAAAATTAGGAATTTAGGATTTAGAATCTATAATGGTGAAAGGCTTGATGTGCTATATCATCTACGAAGTTACATGGCGAAGGTCTGGAAGCAGATTCTGAAACAGGAGTCTGAACATCAGTGGCTTGCCATAGGAGCATTCTTTGTCTTCATAATTCTGGGAGCAGTGATGATAAAGGGCACTAGTTTTATTCCAGGAGTAGATCTAATCGACAATGAAGTTGGTGATGATTTCAGAATTATGGAATCCACATATATTGACGAAAATGAAAATTACTTACTGACTTATAATCAAGGTGATTATGAGTTGATTTGGTCAAAACATGGAGATTTGACATCCATAATTGGACCTGATTCAAACCATGATGCGAGTTCAATTGATTTTATCACAAAACTATCAAACGATAGCATCATTATTCCTCAAGAAGATTCATCGATGTTGCTAATAAAAGACGGGAATATATTCCCCTATAAGACAAATTACGGGGATGACTCTTTTTCCATTATACACATCGTGCAAAATCAGCAACAAAGCAATGATAACTTTCTAATGCTCACAACTGAAGCAGATGGAAAATATGGTTTTCGCGGCCTCAGTTCTAGTGGTATTACCAGTTCACCTACCCCAGATAATCAAAATGTAGAATGGCAAAAAGTAGCGAGTATTAGCGACCAACTTTGGATTGCAACAGGAATTTATGTTCCCTCACCAAGTATAGGAGAAGATAGTCCCGCAACACCTTCAATCCGTCCTGTTTATGCTTCAATTATTTGGAGTGGCGGATATACGGCACCAATGATTAGTTACCTAGCCCCCATAGACTCTAAAGAAGTTGGAGAATACCATTCGATAATTAACTACAACCATGATGAAGTTATAATTGCAGGCACTCACAAGACAATTAGGTTTAATCACGTAACTAACTCGGCAGAAAAAATAGATTTTGCTAGTGTTGCTGGCATTAGTGATGATTGTAATAGTGCATGGTTGTTTAACGGCATGGATTCCCGTTCCGTGCTTAGAATTTCGGAAGACAGCCATGAGATCATGAAGTTACCACATAAATTGCCCTTAACAGTAGAATCAAGCGGATTTGATGGAGATACAATATACCTCCATGGTACTGATAATTCAGGAATCTCTAAAGTTTTGACATTTGATACTACAGCCATTGGCTCTATAGAATCTGGAAGAGGGTTTTTGAATCTCTCATTCATCATAGTGTCATTGATAATTTTTTCAGTTATGGCAGTCAATGTATATGACAGATTTCGTCAATAAATCATAAACTAACTGCTATTTCAAAAAAAAAAGTTTGACAACCTTCATTTGCTGCGGTCAACGACGAGTAAACCCTGCGGTGTGAGGTGAGTCTATTGTCGAAGAGAACTATGATGGACCAATTCATGGAAATAAAAGAAAATCATCCTGATACTATTCTGTTTTTTAGGATGGGAGATTTTTATGAATTATTCCATCAAGATGCAGAAATAGCCTCTCCGGTTCTTGGTTTAACTCTTACATCTCGGGATAAGAAATCTGCTAATCCAATACCAATGGCTGGCTTTCCATGGCACGCGCTAGAGGATAATCTTAGAATTATGCTAAAATCTGGATTTAAGGTAACTGTGGCTGAACAAGAACAAGAATTAAGAGAAGGTGCTAAATTACTCGAAAGGGTAGTTACCAGAATATATACTCCTGGTAGCCTGTATGAAGAATCATTACTGTCAACCAATGAACGAAGCGTCTTAGCTGCCATTGTTACCGAGAAGTCATCTCTTAGCATGGCTGTTATCGATTCCTCTACCGGGGAATCATGGGCATCTACTTGGCAAGGACAAGAGAAATTTTCTAATCTGGAGGATGAAATACTTAGGTGGAATCCTGCAGAGATTATTGTCTCTCCAAAAGACGCTTCTAATAATGAACTTATCAGCATATTTTCTAATCTTGAAGACTGTGTAATCTCACAACATTCAGTAAGTAAGAAACGTAGAATATCTCGCTTGGAAGCAATATTACAGGTCTCAGATCTAGGACACCTAGATTTAGATAATTCACCGTTATCAATCGAAGCAGCAGGTTTTGCTGCAGACTATCTTGCCGTAGTTCACTTGAAGAATGAAATACCGATAAGAGATATTCAGATAATGGATGAAACCGGACATTTAGTAGTCGACCAAACTACGCTTAGGAACTTAGAGATCACCTCGACTTTAGCCGGAGAGTATGATGGAAGTCTAATCTCGAGCATGAATTACTGTCGCACAGCAATGGGCCGGAGATTACTAAAAACATGGTTACTCAGACCACTGTATCAAATAGAGGCAATTGATTTACGTCATAATGCAGTTAAATCGCTGAAATCTTCTTCCAAGAGACTGGACCAAATTAGAGCGGCACTAAATGGACTTAGAGACTTAGAAAGATTAGCGACTCAATTAGCGTACAATAAAAGCAATGCAAGAGATTTGCAAGCAACCGCTCTTGCACTGGAAAGAATGCCGGCAATTGTTGGATTATGCGGACAAGTAGAAGATAAGTTACTTAATCACCTGAGTGATGATTTAGCCGCATTAAATGAGATGGCAGAAGACATCATGAGAACAATTGTTGATGAGCCACCAATGGGACTAAGAGATGGTGGTATAATAAGAACTGGAGTCAATAAAAATCTTGACGAATTAAAATTAAAATCCGCTGAAGGGCATAATTGGTTTCGCGATTTAGAAGCGAAATTGAAGAACGATTTAGAAATACCATCGCTCAAGATTCGTAATAATCGGCAAATAGGATGGTTCATAGAAGTGACTAACTCAAATTTATCGAAGGTTCCAGAGGTATGGATTAGAAAACAACAAATGACTAATGGGTCAAGATATACCACTCAAGAGATAATTGAAAGAGACGATTTATTGTTGACTGCTGATTCTAAAATAAAGAACTTGGAGTATCAATTATTTCAGTCCTTAAGAGAACGTTGTAGAAATAATGCTAACACACTAGCAAAAATTGCCGGAAAAGTTGCTGCAATAGATGTTTTACAATGTTTTGCAACTGTTGCCAGAAAGAGAAATTGGGTTAAACCTGAAATTGTTGATTCTGATAATTTTACTATTAAGCAGTCTAGACATCCTGTTTTAGAACAAAATTCAGGCTTTGTTCCTAATGATATAAAGATGGATAATAAGAATAAATTTTTATTGATTACCGGACCAAATATGGGCGGTAAATCTACTTATTTGCGGTCTGCAGCATTACTTGCAATACTTGGCCAGTCTGGGAGTTTTGTTCCTGCCCAAAGCGCTAGAATAGGTTTAGTTGATCGAATATTTACCAGAGTCGGGGCAAGTGATGACCTTAGAAGAGGCAGGTCAACATTTATGATGGAAATGATTGAAGTGGCTCATATCTTAAGAAAGGCTACTAACAAATCTCTGGTTTTACTCGATGAGATAGGAAGAGGAACTTCCACTTTTGATGGGCTATCTATTGCTTGGGCGGTAACTGAGGACATTTGTCGAAGAATAAAATGTCGAACTCTATTTGCCACTCATTACCATCAATTGATCGGTTTGGAAAATGACGTAGAGATATTGAAGAATATTCACGTGCAAGTTTCTTATGTTGACGGGAAATTGAAATTCCTTCACACCGTAGCAGATGGATCTTGCGACGACTCATATGGAATTCAAGTAGCGGCCCTTGCAGGTTTGCCAAGAGCAGTTGTTGAAAGAGCGACTGATCTATTACAGTTTTTGGAAAAACAAGCATATGGAGCGAAAGCCGGAGATTCAACCTCACCAGGAGTTAGAGATATCGGACAGAGTAGTTTGATGAGTTATTTCGCTGCAGCATCAATGGTTAAGGAAGAAAATAACCAATTAGCAAATGACCCTTTAGGATCAAAATTAGTGGAATTTTTAGAGGATTTAGAAATTGATGAAATGTCACCTAAGGAAGCGATGAATGCCTTGTATGAAGCTAAGAATATTTTAGGAGGGATGTAGTAATGCCAAATAGAATCCAACAATTAGATGATGAAACAATTGGCCATATTGCTGCAGGAGAGGTAGTGGAAAGACCTGCTCAAGTAGTCAAAGAATTAATTGAGAATAGTTTGGATGCTAACGCTAGTCAAATCACTGTTACCATTGAAAATGGTGGTTTTGATTTAATTATGATTAATGATAATGGACATGGTATCAACAAAGATGACATACCTCTATCTGTTGATAGACATGCGACCTCAAAACTTAGTAATTTTTCTGATTTAAATGAAATCTACACTTTAGGTTTCCGCGGAGAAGCATTAGCAAGTATTGGAATGGTCTCATTATTAACCGTAGCAAGCCGTATAGAAGGTGAAAATGGCAATAGTATCACTGTATCATTTGGAAAAAAGAACAGCATTGAACAATGCGGAATGCCATATGGCACAACGATATCAGTAAGGGATTTATTCAAAAATACGCCTGCAAGATTAGCATTTCAACGACGACCGGCCACTGAGAGTGCTAAGATAGTTGATGTAATAGTCTCGCACGCTATTTCTAATAATGAAGTTGGTTTCAAGTTAATTTCTGATGAAAAAACCATACTCAATGTTCCAGAGTCTGAAAATTTAGCAGATCGACTTTATGATATCCTTGGGGGACAGGCTTCTGAATTGATTGAACTAGAAGCACCTACGCAGGATTCTGCAGCACCCGGTAAGGAAAAATGGTCCGGATGGATTAGTACGCCAGACATTACAAGAGGTAAAGGCGATGAAGTTTACATTTTGATTAATGATCGCCCGGTCGCTTCAGGGCCATTCCACCAATCAATTCGACGCGGGTACAAGACAAGGTTGATGCAAGGCAGGCACCCAATTGCTGTGCTTTCTTTAGAAATACCTGCAGGAGAGGTTGACGTCAATGTACATCCAACAAAACGTGAAGTTAGATTAAAGCACTCATGGAGAGTTCTTGAACGACTTGAAAGAGCTATTGCAAACACTCTAGAACAAGTAGCTACTGAACCTGAGAATGATGGTTCGATCATCGGATTAGCGTCACTTAATCGTGATGTAAATCCTATTCAAGAATCACTTATAATTAAACAAAATGATGCAGAATTAGATAATTCTGATCAAAACAACAAGCCAAGTAAAACTGAATTTGAAAAATCAATACCAGCTTGGGCTATTGCAGCTGGAGTCCAATTAAATCTAGGTGGCAGCCAAGTTGATAAAACAAAACCTGTAGATAAACCAAGACCTATGTCAACATCAGAAATACCGCAAGAAACACTTCCAGGATTAGATAGTAATCCAATTTCACCTGCCTTATCAAGTGCAGAAAGAGAGTTGCATCGCCATGCTAAAAATGCAAAATCAGTGTCTCCAAATGATGAATTGTCATTAGAATCAGAAATCAACATAATGGGTAAAATGGAACCGTTGGCTCAATTTGCTGATTCCTATATTATTGTTCAAGCAGAAGAAGAATTACTACTGATAGATCAACATGCATTACATGAGAGGGTAAGATATGAACGTTTGAAAAGTGTCAAAAATAATTGGGATGCTCAAAAACTCATCTCCCCCTTGGACATAGAGGCTACAAAAGTACAAATTGCTGTGGCAAATTCCTCTATAGAAAAGTTACTTGAGTTGGGTTTTGAAGTAAACACTAGCGAAGATAAGATTTCCATACTATCCCA
>CEQY01200715.1_pt1 | contig 12077 bp, 10 predicted proteins | sample 361391 | NCBI WGS metagenome assembly CEQY01 (sample SAMEA2621075, study PRJEB7988) | marine metagenome | isolation source: saline water (ENVO:00002010), including
CAATGGCTTGAGTTCCAGGTTGATGTAAATAACAAAGATAATAATAGATTAAAAATCAATCTTGGAGAGTTTGCACATTCTCCGATGGCACTAGGAATTTCAAATGTAAAAGTTGACTCTCAATTGAGGGCCAGAACCTCAATGATTAAATTAGATTATGCTCAAAAATCTTTGAGCGAATCCATGGCAAAACTTGGGGCACTCTCTAGTAGGGTTACGAGTACAGTAAATAATCTTGAAAATACTCAAGAGAATATGCAGGCTGCGAAATCTCGTATTAAAGATGCGGATATGGCAAAAGAGACAGCAACAAATATGGCCGGAAAACTAAAAGAGAATATGCAAGTTCAAACCAATAATATCATCAATAAAGGATCTCAATCCTTATTGAAACTTCTTAGTTAATACCCGACAATTCTACTCCTTAAATTTCAACTAGTTAAGTGTCGATAATGATACTGAAGTGCACCCTGCTAGTAGGGAACACGTAAACCTTTAAAAGGAGGTTTTAGCGAAGGAAACTTAACGATTTAAAGCAAGAGCACCCACGGGAGGGTGGCTTCGAAAGAAGTAATGTTGATGGACTAGCTAGCTCAAGCTTTTGAGTTGAGGGGGTCCTTTGTCAAAAAATCTATGAGTGCTTTGAATTTAAAAGGAATATTTTAATGCGTATTAAAAGTTCCGCTTCAGACATTCGCATCAATCGGGAGACTCGACAGACTACCGAAAAGCTGAGCCAAAACTCAGCTAAGCTAGCTAGTGGAAGTCGAATCGTTCGCTCAAGTGATGATGCCGCTGGGTTGAGTATTTCTGAAAAGCTAAGAGCTTCGACTCGGTCCAAGCAGCAAGCTTCAAGAAATGCTCAAGACTCTATGGGAGTTCTTGAGATCATGGAAGGAACTTTAAGTGGAATGAGTGAAATGATCGTTCGTATGAGAGAACTTTCCATTCAAGCTGCTAGTGATTCTGTATCAGATACAGAAAGAGGAATGCTTAATCTTGAGGTAACGGGACTTCTGCAAGAACTTAAAAGGACAGCAGAGGGAACTGAATATTTAGATAATAAACTTTTAAAAGGTGATAACAAAAAACTTACCGTGCAAGTTGATAAGGGAAATAATGAGCACGATAGAATTTCTATTGAATTAGTCGATCTCGCTCAAACTCCACTTGCGCTTGGTATTTCAGATGTTAAGGTCGATTCTCAATTGAGAGCGAGACTCTCACTTAGTAAACTTGATTATGCTCAAGGAAGTCTATCAAAATCGAGAGCGAAGCTCGGGGCGATGATGAGCCGAATGGAGTCTACAATTAATAACCTGTCTACCAGCGTAGTCCAAGAGACAAATGCAAAAAGTCGTATTAAAGACTTGGATTACGCTCAAGCAACGGCAGAACAAACTTCTGCAAAAATTCGTCAGTCTGGGCAAGTGAGTCTTGCCGCTCAAATGAATCATCAAAAAGGTGATGCCCTAAAATTAATTTCTTAATTTAAACAAGATAGTAGGCAGTGATCATGTGCCCAGTGTTCGGTTCTGAAGTCTGTAGCAGTGTCCTCCGACGGAGTATGATAATTTTTCTAAACCAGTAATATTCTCGAGTTTTAGGACTAATTGGACTTCGCATTGGGAAGCATAAGCGATGTTGAAAAATCTACGTCGATCTTTCTTGGTCAGTTTGGCATTACCTTCTTGTAGATTAAGACAAACACTTAGTGCTGCTCTTTCAATCTGAGATCTCAATTCACCTTTTAGTCTTAATCTTTTGATTTCCTGGTATTGCTCGATTGCTAAATCTAATGTTCTAAATTTTTTCATACTCTTTTCTCCTTTGTATTGAGTCTTAAGCTCATATGCCTTGAGCTGGATGGGTGAAGTCAAGGGCGAAGCACTACGTGAGCAAAGCTCCCTTGTACTTCACCAATCGCTCAAGGCTTGAAGCCCTATTAAGACTCAATACAAAGGAGATAATATGAGTAAAAAATTTAGAACCTATGAATTAGCTAAGGAATTCTACCTAGATTGCAAAAAAATAAAACTTAACGGAGCGATGAAGAATCAATTCGAAAGAGCAAGTCTAAGTATCGTTTTGAATCTATCTGAGGGGAGTGCTAAGCCAACGAGAAAAGATCGAGCACGTTTTTACTTTATAGCTTATGGAAGTTTGAAAGAGACTCGAACCTTATTAGATCTATCAGGATCACACGAATTAGATTCTAAAGCAGACAAATTAGGAGCTTATATTTGGAGACTAGCTCACAATCCGGGTGGGACTTAAATCTCATCCCATTACCTATAACCCATAACCAATTTCCCAAGACGCTTATAAATTATGCTAAAAATAAATTGTCGAACTTCTAGCCAAAATATCCCATAAATATCTCCTTAACATATGATAATTACTCTTATTCCAAAGACTTAACTAAATTTGATATCTGTAAAAACTACTAACTTTACCCTTTGTTACCGACAGTTACTTAAGTTGAGCTTATATCCGCGTTAGAGTGAATCAGCCAAAAAGACTTTGGCCGGAAAGGTAAATTGATCAATGATTAAATTTTTATTTTCTCTTGCCATGTTCTCCTTGCTAGGGAGTTCGATAGTATTAGCGAATCCAACTGCCAGGGCGATTCTTAGTATCCCTGGAAGTAGTTATATGATTTCAGGAAATCTTAACTTCAATCAAAGCTTTGTCGTCAGTGAAGGATCTATTTATACTGCAATGATCAAGGGAAATACTCAAATCGATTATGAATTGACACATAATGAACTCAATATCAATTTTATGTGTGATAGAGGTTATAACCGAAATTGTGGAACCGGTGCAGTAATATCTGTCTTAGGAATTGATTATAATATCAGGAGAATCAAATATAAGAGATCAACTCAGAGCTTTGAGGTCTTCACTCAATCACGGGTTCGAGCTGTTCAAAATTTAATAAACTCAAGTGTAAAAGATGAATTAAATGCGCAATTGAAATCAAAAATGAACTGGGCACTGAACCGGTTAAGGACTTTAATTAACACAAGAGAGACTGACCCAGCCGTGATATCAGGAGCTATTCAAGAATTTTTAAGAAGAGTTTCTGCCGACACTCCGGAAGGACAGCAGATCAATGTGCCAGGGTTTAGTGGTGGAAATGCGATTAAGATCACTCCAGGAAGAGACGCGATTGTTAAATTTGAAGAACTTTATCTTCACTTCAAAAGAAGTGAGCCAGCTGTAGGTGCGCTAAGATACAGGAAGTCTAGCACTGGATCAATTGTGTTTACTCATGTTGACGCTTATTTAAATCGATTTCCCTCTACGGGGTTAACTGTAAGTCAGGATTTAGATGGAGAAGGGCATAAAGTTAAGGTTCAAAGTATTTTTATTTCAGAATCAAGTGGCATGACTATTCGTTCATCTTCTGCAATTGATAGAGATATCAATACAGCAGCCTATCTAGTTGGTGGACTGGTAGCTGCAGGTGGTGGTCCACGCTATAGAGGAAGTTGTTGTAACTTTAATATTGCGGAAAGAACAATAGAGCGAATATCAATTCGAACAACTCAAAAGTATATTCAAGAAAACTATAGAACGCTTAAAAGCGTAGGTTATCCTGATAACCTCCTAAATGCGGTACTTAGGCAAAGACTCTAAAGGATCACTCCAAAGCCAAAAGCTAGAAAAGTGGAGAAGGGGTCATTATATTTTAAAAGACCTTCATCTCCTCGAATATCTAGTAATTGAGCCCCAACAGAGAGGTTTAGGTGAGGCCTATATTTAGCCTTGGAGTCGGAAAGTGGTATATGGAAATTCAAACTTGCTTCACCTAAAAGAGAGACATCATTGTTGGTGCTAAAGCCTCCCATGAAATCAAGACTGAATATGGTATTTTCAGGTACTCCAAAATTGAGGCTAGGCCCAAAAAGTAGATAGGTTCCATTAAATCGTTTTCGAGAATTTTGGATTTTATCTTTAATTGAGTGAGTCCCCAGTTCAGCAGATAATCCTAGAACAGAATACTTTTTATTCAGAGATCCTATATCAAACTTAAGACCTGTAAGACTTGCGTTTCGAATGGACTTACCAAAGTCATCAAATCCATTTGAGTTCCAAGAAGTTTGACTAAAACTTCTTCTTCTCAAGCTTAGTCTATACCAAGGGCAATAACTCTCTTCGCTTTGACTAGCATCAGCTAAAAATTGGATGGCATAAGGGATCCAAGCAATAATGACAATGATCCCAACTATAGCAAAGAAAACAGAAGCTTCGTCGGAAGAATTAGGAATGACCCAATTGTGACTGGCACTAATATTAACTTTTTTTACTTTTACGCCTGGTTGATCTTTATGATCCTCAATAAGTTGATTCATCTCATTTTCCGAGATTAATTTAGAGGGGGCGGAATTAATATTTTTACAGTTTGTGGCGTAACTGCTTTTAATATTAAAACCAATAAAGATGAATAAAAAAATGAAATTGAGAACTTTCATCATAAGGGCAGAATAGCACGTGAGAATAGTTATAATTCACTTTGGAGCATAAATTCCGGAGCAAAATAAAATACTCTTAACTGTAATAATTGGTTTCTTAAATACACTTACCTAGTATAATTGACTAAAGAAGGATAATTTATGGAGCGTACTCAATCAGAGAAGATTTTTTTAGTCTTTTTCTTTCCTATTATTATTGGATTTTATCTCATTTATAAATATCCACTTTGGTTTGTAGAAACACCTGAACAAGTAGAAAACTATTTTTATTGGTTTGGAAAAAGCACCGGCTTTTGGTACGGGACAGTCTATACTGGAATTATCGTTTTAATGTGCTTAAAAGTTCTCTTGAAACATAAAACTCCATATGGAAGAAATAAAAGAAAGCCTTTAAGTCGCTATCAAAGAAATAAATTTGTTTCTATACTGCTGAGTCAATCGATTCTTTTTTACATAGTCCCTTATCTTATACCTGGCTTTAAGCAGGTGGGAGGCTTTTTTGCAGATACTTATTCTCCCGTTAATAAAAATGCCTATGTCTATGTGTATAACGGCTTCACGTCAATGGGCGGCTTTGCTTATATTTTTATTATTGTTCCGCTTTCAGTTTGGTTTTTTGGAAAACGCTATTGTTCTTGGTTTTGCGCTTGTGGAAATCTAGCAGAGGCAATTGGTGTTACTGAATGGGGGAATAAATGGGTGGAAAAATATACTCCTCGCGGTAAAACAGCTGAAAAACTAGAAGCCATTCAATATTTCTTTTTGGCTTGGGCACTCGTCTTTGGTGTCGTGCTTTTTTTAGACGCTGCCAAGATATTAGTGACCGGAAGTCTATTGGTCTCGATGCGAGCCGCTCAGGATTTAGTTGTCGATCTCATGTTTGGCGCCTTAGTAGGAGTTGGAGCGTATCCCTTTTTAGGAAGTCGAATATGGTGCCGTTATGGCTGTCCTCTCGCTGGAGGTATGAGACTATGGGGAAAATTTGCTAAATCTAAATTTGAAGTAGTCGCAAATGGAAATTGCAAAGGTCTCAATCTTTGTACAACTCAATGCCCAATGGGGATAAATGTGGCAAAATATGCGCATAAAGATGGTGTTCCTATCTATGGAAGTTTTAGTTTAGAAAATTCTCCTTGTATTGGGTGTGGAGGATGTATTGATATCTGCCCTGTAAAGGCTATTAGCTTTCAAAAGGTTTTGGGACCTAAAAAAAAGATTGAGGTAAATGCATGAATGCAGATCTATATTTTTATGCTTTCAAATTCATGTCTGGTGCTTTTGCCTTTACTTTATTAACCCTCGTGCTTCGTTCATTTGGGGAAGAGAAACAGGCTATAGATAGCGATGGCGACGGATATCCAGACGATGAGAGATGGTTTGGATTGGAAGAATTAGAAATTATTGATATTTATGAAGAGACGAGTGACATCAAAACATTTAAGTTAAAACGAGCTCAAAAAAAACAAATTCCCAAATATGCTCCCGGACAATTTTTAAGTTTTGAAATTCCAAGCGAGAAGAAAGTGTTTAGATCATATTCTGTATCAGGGTCTCCTGAAAATAATAATTATCTTCAGGTTTCTATCAAAAAAATTACTGATGGCCTAGGTTCAAATTGGTTTCATTCTTTAAAAGTAGGAGATAAGGTTAAGGCTCATCCTCCGAGCGGTCTTTTCACTGATCAAGGGCTAGCCCCTGAGGTACATCGAGTTTTTATTGCAGGAGGAATTGGAATAACTCCTTTATTTTCGATGCTGAGAGCGGCCATAGATAGAGGAGAAAAACATCCTGTAACCCTGTTCTTTGCAGCCAAAACGAAAAGAGATTTAGCTTTTCATAATCAGATTCTTGAAATAGCAAAACGAAATAAAAATGTGACTTATATTCCCATTCTCTCGGGTGAAGTGGATAGTAGTTGGACAGGTCTAAGAGGTCGGTTAAATCTGGAAATCTTACAAGAACATGTACCTGATTTAAGAGCTGCAAAATTCTTTTTTTGTGGACCGAAATTGTTAACCAAGTCAATTAGTGAAAACCTTATAGAGTTTGGTGTCCATGAAGATAATTTATATAGTGAAGAATTTGTTTCACCCACTTCGATATCTGAAGAAGATTTACCGCAGATAGAAACAATATTGAATTTAGATGGAAGTGATTATGAATACTCAGGTAAATTGAACCTGCTTGAATTCTTTGAGTCCAAAGAAGTAGATATTCCATTTGCATGTCGTTCAGGAGTTTGTGGAGCTTGCAAAGTAAAATGTCTATCGGGTGAAGTTTTAAGTCTTTCCGAATCCGGGTTAACGAAGGATGAGCAAAGACAAAACTATATCCTGACTTGTGTCAGCTGGCCCAAGAAGAGATTAGAACTTGAATCTAAATAGCATTGCTAAAACTCTCAAGGGCGATTGACTCCCTAAGAAATAGCTGCTGAGACAGTTTTTAGGAATTTCGTTATGTTAATTGGCTTTTGCAGATATTCTAGGGGAGCTAAATTTTTAAAATAGTCCTTTTGGAGTTTATTTAATCCATGTCCTGAGACAAGTAGAAACTTAGTTTGAGGTGTAATTTGTAGACTGAAGTTAAAAACATCTACTCCAGAAAGTTCTCCCTCTAATTCAATATCAGAGATTATAAGATCGAATGCTGATTGGTCGCTTCCAAACTGAGCCTTCATAATACGATTGATTGCAATTTTTCCATCTACTTCCCATTCAATATCTACTTCAGGGTTAATCTCTAGCAACATATCCTCAATGAAGGGAGATTGAGTAATATCGTCCTCTATGACTAAGACTCTTTTATAAATTCTAGATATATCAAAAAGTTTTATTTCTTCTGTTTCTAATCTATTGGGCTGAGAAAATGAAAAATCAGTTTCTTCTTTAAGAATTTCTTTTACTTCTGGCTGAATTGTTACTCCATCGCGTTGATTGCTAAGCATAAAAACTCCTTTTTTTTGAGCGAATTAAGCTCGTTCAATTTGTAAAGGTTGCATGTGATATGCCAAAGTTTTGTCATGGAAATACAGGGATTTAAATGGACTCTAGTCTTTGTCTGGGGCATGATTACCCATTGAGGATGTCTCAATTTGGGACAAAAGGCTTTGTACGCTATGAAGAAAATTGAAAGGACAGTTCTATTAATTGACGATGATCTAAGTTCTTTAGAAACAATGGAAGCTATTTGCGAAGAGTTAGGTCTTCGTTTTAAATCTTATCAAGATCCCACAAAGGCACTCGAAGCTCTTAGAGTCGAGCCCGACCGTTTCTCAACAATTATTTGCGACCTTGTAATGCCGAAGTTAAGTGGCTATGAGTTTATTCAAGAAGCTCATAGCTTCGGTTCTGAAATCCCAATAATTATAATTACAGGTAATGAATCCATCGAGACTGCTATTAATTGTCTCGAAGCAGGCGCTTATGATTATGTAACAAAACCCATAAATATTAAAGAATTGTCGATACTTATTTCAAGGGCCATAAAAATTTACCAAACAAAGATTGAATATGAAAAACTTAAAATGAAGTTTAGTGAAATCGATTCGTCTTATTTTAATTTTATAGGAAAAAATAAAAAAATTCTTGAGATCTTTAATATTGTAAAAAAGGTCGGGAGTACAGATGCTGGAGTCCTAATATTAGGAGAGACTGGAACAGGTAAAGAATTGATTGCTAAAGCTATTCATAACTCAAGCAAGCGTAAAAATGAAAAAATGGTTACTATAAATTGCGCTTCCATTCCTGAACATTTACTAGAATCAGAATTATTTGGACATAAAAAAGGAGCATTTACTGGTGCCGACAGTGATCGAGATGGTCTTTTCACAGAAGCAAGTAAAGGAACAATATTTCTTGATGAGATAGGTGAAATGCCGATAGGCCTGCAATCAAAGCTCTTGAGAGTTTTACAAGAGAATAAGATAAGGCGAGTGGGTGATAATAATGAGATAGCAATAGATGTAAGGGTTATCGCTGCAACTCATCAGGATCTCCCCGATCTTATTCGACAAGGCAATTTTCGAGAGGATTTGTTTTATAGACTCAATGTCTTGAGTCTTACGATTCCTCCCTTGAGAGATCGGCTAGAAGATCTTCCACTACTAGCGAATTATTTCTTTAAAAAATTTAGTAAATCTTATAATTCTAAGGCCAAAAGAATTTCAAATTCCGCTATTCAAAAACTATATGAGTATCACTGGCCAGGAAATGTCAGAGAACTTGAAAATACAATCGAAAGAGCTTGCATTATGTCGAGCCAAGTTGAAATTTCACCAGAGGAGATCGTTTTTTCAAATAGTAACTCCCAACAGCAGGGAGTCGCGAGTAGTTTCTCTGATTTACCTAGCCTGAAAGAGTTAGAGAGAGATTATATATCCTACTTGATTCAGCATTGTGATGGGGTCAAAGAAAGAGTTGCAGAAATATTAAAAATAAACAGAAAAACACTCTACCGTAAAATTAAAGATCTGGAGCTCTAGGTAAAATCATGAAGTTATTGACTTTAATTTTCTTTTTTCTTTTTGATTTAAATCGAATTTATGCTCAGGATATAGGGAAAATAAAAGTCCAACTCAACTTGTTGGTGGATAGTCAGGAAAACTATACTTTAGATTGGGAGGCGAGTTTAAAATTTCTTGAGGTCGAAAATCAGATGAAAGTTTTTATTGATTTTTCCGCTCCTGAACATTACAAAATTTCACGTGCTCTTCCTTCTTTAGAAGGCAGTAACAGAAAGCGTCTTCCTATATCCTCCAATTTGAATGAATTTGACGTCGAAATAGTAAATGAGGAACAAGGAGATAAAGCAAAAGCAAAGTTATTTGTTTCTATTACTCCCTTAGAGACAGAAATCCGAATGAGTAAGAATTGCAAATTAAAATATGATTATAAAAAGCAGTTTGTAAGTAACTCACCTGAGCTTCTCTATATTAAGTATTGTAATCAAAAGCAATTGTATGTCGAAAATCTATTAGAATCTAAAAAAGGAAGATTGATATCCTTAGACACTAAAGATATGCCACATAAGGAAAAACCCAAAATAGCTAAAACTGATAAGAGGCATCAAAATGATGACGACATTCAAAAAATTAAAATCGGACTTGAGTATAATTTATTTTCTTTCAAAGAGAGGAGTCAGCAAAGTGGACTTGGGGTTAGGGTAGAAAAGGTAACCGAGACAGTTTTGAACCGAATTTCGGTCTTTTTTATGGCAAATCTATTTTCACTGGAACGAAACCTTCTGCAAGATCATAAGACTCTTACTGCCGGTACAAATATCTCGCTTTTAAAATACAAGTTTTCACTTTCAAAGCTTAATGCCTATCCGGTATTTGGTCTGAGATACCACTTTATAGACGTTAATGAGACATCCGCATTATCATATGTGGAACTACCTATAGGCTTAGGTGTTTTAATATCTTCAGATTTGGAACTCACATTAAGAACCTCCAGGTTTTCAAACAAGAAGGATTATAGTTTGGGAGAGTTGAATTTAAAGTATCAAAGTCAGTTGACGACTTATTTTCTTTCTCTCAGCAGAACACAGGTACAGTTTAATGATGAAAACGTAGATTTCCAAAAAACTTTAGTTGGGATTCAACGTGAGTTCTAGTTTTTATCAAAGATTTATAAGAACTTACACTCTTTTTCAAAGAGGAAATCTCACCGCGAGATATATAGTAGGCCTCTCCCTTTTGGCCGTTTTATCAATCTCGCTACATTTGACTGTACAATATAATCTTTCATTTCAAGAGCAAGGCTTAAAGACTCTGATGAAAGCTAGAGATCATAGTCAAAGAGGTGTTAGGATTAAAAAAGAACTTTTTATGCTTCAAACAATTCCTAGCACAGAGAAAACGAAATTAGCTTTTACCGAATTTAAAAAACATTTTGAGATTTTTACAGAAGAAGCTCTCGATCTATGGGTGATAAATGGAGAATATAATCTTCAGGAAATTTTTGAGAAAACTGAACCTGGAGATGTCTTTACGATTTCGGAAATTTTCTTTTCCCTTTCAAAAAATATTTCAGATATAGAGTCACTACTAGAAACTGATAAAAGTAAAGCGACTGGTTTAATCTTACGTTCAACAGAGCAGATTGATAACTACCTGAGGTTGGCAGATGAAGAACTAGATTCTTTTGATAGTGAGTACAGTCAAAATTTACAAGAGTTTAGAAACTACGAAGTCGTTATTCTGTTAGTGACTCTGCTCACCTTGGTTTTTGAGGCTTTCTATATCTTTCGTCCAGCCTTAATTAAAATGGAGGAAGCTCAGAAAGCGAGATCCGATTTTTTTAGTCGAATTGGTCATGAAATAAGAAATCCTATGAACTCTATTCTGGGAATGACAACTCTTCTAGAGGAGCAAAAGGTCAATAAATTGCAAAAAGAATATCTATTTCGATTAAGAAAATCAGCGGAGGGGCTTTTAAGTTTCTTAAATAATGTTATAGAGCATGCAGGAATAGAGCAGGGTAAAGTTCAGTTAAGTGAGGACTCAGTTAATATAAAAGACTTATTAGATGAAATGTCATCTTTGTTCTTTTACGATTTAGGTAGAAAAAAGCTTGGCTTTTTTATCACTATTTTAGGCGAGTTCCCGACAGAGTTTACAACGGACTATATTAAGTTGAAATATATTCTCGTCAATCTTCTTAATAATGCTATTAAATTTACAGAGTCAGGAAAGATTGACCTCGAATTATCTTTTGAAAAAGAGGGGCAAAAGATAAATATTAAACTTAGTGACACAGGAATTGGAATTGAAAAAGATAAAGTAGAAAGTGTTTTTGAAAGTTTTACTCAGGCAGACTCTTCGGTCAGGAGAAAGTATGGCGGAACAGGTTTAGGGCTTTCAATTGTAAGAGAATACCTTGATTTATTAAATGGTAGTATTCAAGTGGAAAGTGAGTTGAATCTTGGAACAAGCTTTAGCGTTCAATTGCCAGTTTCTAAACCTAAAAAACTAAATCTTTTTAAAATAAAAAAGTTTCAAAATTTATATATATTAGATGATGAATATTTGCTTAAATGGGTGGAGAGAAATCTTGGCTTTGATTCAAAGATGACTACTATAAAAAAGTCTGGAATCAATGACTTGGCCAAGTCGAGCCTAGGTAGTCAGCCAATACTTCTTCTACCTAGCTCTAGCTATTTAGATAAAATTGATTTGAGTCTCTTTAGTAAGGTATATCTTTTTGAATTTACTTCACAAAGTTTCCCGGAAAAAATTGAAACTATTTTTCCAGCAATATCCTGGAATATGAATGAGTCTGTGAGTTTTGATCAAGAGAAACCACTTTTGAAACCCATTCATAAAATTGGTAAAAAAGTTCTTGTGTGTGATGATTCAGAAGAGAATAGAATTGTTCTTTCAACATTTCTTAAAGATTATTATGTCAGTGTTACTACGGCTCAGTCAGGCAAGGAATGTATTGAATTATTGGATAAAAATTTCTTTGATTATGTCTTTTTAGATATCCAAATGCCTGAGTTAGATGGTTTACAAGTCATAGAATTAGCTCAACAAAATCCAAATTTTAAAAAGATGAAATTTATAGCTTTTACTGCTCATAACTCCCAAAGAGAAAAGAA
>CEQY01195791.1_pt1 | contig 12067 bp, 17 predicted proteins | sample 361391 | NCBI WGS metagenome assembly CEQY01 (sample SAMEA2621075, study PRJEB7988) | marine metagenome | isolation source: saline water (ENVO:00002010), including
TTTGACCTGCCATAAAATTAACATAGACCTATCAGAACAAACTTTTGCGAAAACCTCTAAAATCTCGGAGGAATGTTCCTGATGATTTAATACTCTCATACTACTAGTTTATCCCCAAAGACCTTAAGGTTCCAGAATTATTAGCCACCGGTAAATTTAACACCAAAGCCTAAATTCTTTAAAAACTCCTGCATCTTTTCGCGCTGATCCCCTTGAATCTCAATACAATCCCCTTTAAACGTCCCTCCTGTTCCACATAACCTCTTAAGCTTTTTAGTTAAATCTTTGAAATAATCGTGTCCACTGGGAAAAGCGGAAATAACGCAAACCTCTTTTCCTCCCCGACCTTTTTTTTCTCGCTTAATTTCTAAAGTAATCTCGGCGGGTATTATCTGTTGATTGGGCTTTTTCTTCTTTTGTTTATTTTTTTTTGGATCAAAGCCCTCTTCATCAGACCAAATAATATTGGGCTCTTCTTTTTTATTTATTTTTGGCATCTAGACTGTCCTCTTAGTGAATTTCTGATAGATTCTTTTCTATGACAACTATTGCTTTTTATAAACCTTATGATGTGGTTTGCCAATTTAGTGGAGAGGGACAAACTTTAGCGCAATTTGATCTCCCTTCAAATGTGTACGCTGCAGGTAGGCTCGATAAAGATAGCGAGGGACTCTTAATACTGACTGACGACGGAAAACTAAACCAAAAAATCACTCATCCTAAAAATGAAAAATCTAAAGTTTACCACGTCCAAGTCGAAGGACTACCGGACAATAAGTCACTGATGAAACTCTCTCGAGGAGTGCTTATTAAAGACTATGTCACAAAGCCTTGCCAGGTGAAGTTAATAGAAACTAATTACCCAGAACGGATACCCCCTATTCGCTACCGGGCCAATATACCCACAAGCTGGCTTGAAATCATTTTAACCGAGGGTAAAAACCGGCAAGTGCGACGAATGACTGCCGCTATTGGACACCCAACACTGAGGTTAATTCGTTACCAAATTGGACAAATTGAATTAAACAATTTACGCCCTGGTGAATGGAGAGAACTCGCTCCTGAAAGCATCTTCAAAGATAATTAACACCTGTGAAATTATTACAAAAGAGTGTCTCTTTTGCCCAATGAACGTCAAATTACGCTATATTATGCGTAGCGTTAGTGAGTATAACGCTTCTACAGGAGCAGGTCTAATGAAGAAATTCGCAATTACAGTATGTTGGCTTGTTTTTGGCGGATTTATCTCACTTCCATCTGCAAAGGCACAAACAGCACAAATCACCAAAAGAATGCGAGCAAAACCTCGTTCTTTTACTGACAATCTCAGCTATTTTTATTGGTCAGACTTAAGAACGGGAACCTTAGATAGTGATGTACGAGGTCAAACACCTGATACATCGTTTTATAATATGTTTAATGCACGCTATACCGTTAACGAAAATCACCGATTTAATTTTCAGATACGTTTTGAACTTTCGGATCAGATTTATCATCACGAAGATCGCTTTGACGAAGACGACTCAAGATTTCTCTATCAGTTTTTAATTTATAAAAATGCTAGCACTACCATCAGAGGAACCGCTGCCTTTCAACTTCCCACATCTGAGAGCTCACAAGCGGATGAAGATAGACTTTTTAGATTGAAACCAAATTTAATCGTCTCTCACAAAATCGATGATTACAACAGTATTCTCTTTGTCCCATCCTACACAAGAGACATTTATTCAAGATCTCAGGGTTTTGGAAGCACTAATAGCCGCTTTTATCTTGGGACTTGGGTCGCTTATTCAAATAAGTACCTCTCTGATAAATATGTCCTTCGTGCAGATCTAGAAACAAAGCATATTCATATGGCCGGCCAAGATGATCTAGCATTAAAAACAACCAGTTTTAAATTTCTATTGGGTGTTGATTGCGACCTCGCAGGAACATCAGTTTATCCCTACCTCGTTCAAAACACATTAGGAAAATTGGCCAGTGACCAACTGGGTGGCGGTTTTCAAATCTTTAGATCCTTTTAATAGCACTTATTTTGTGGCAGACTATTGCCTATGAAAATCTTAGTCTCGCCAGCCAAAAAACTCGATTTTGAAACTGAAAACACCATTTCCCAGACAACTGAGCCTCAACTTATTAGCAAAGCAAATCACCTTGCTAAACAGATGAAAAAGCTCACAGCCTCAGATCTATCAAAACTCATGAAACTGAGTCAAAATTTAGCCGAGCTTAATTACAAGCGTTTTCAGTCTTTTACTTTAAAGACGAATGCCCTAGCAAAGCCTGCGGCTTTTGCGTTCAATGGTGATACTTATATTGGGCTTGATATTCATAGTCTCAGTGCCTCTGAAATCAAAAGAGCTCAAAAACAATTGAGAATTCTCTCTGGACTCTATGGTGTTTTAAGACCCCTTGATATAATTCAACCTTATCGCCTTGAGATGGGAACCAAACTCAAAGTAGATAAAGCTAAAAATCTCTACGATTATTGGCAATATGAAGTCACAGAGCTTTTAAATGGAGAGCTTAAAAAAGATGAGATCATTGTTAATTGCGCAAGCCTTGAGTACTTCTCAGTGGTAGATACAAAAAAACTTAAGGGTAAGCTCATAACTCCGGTCTTCAAAGAAAATAAAAATGGTCATTACAAAATCATAAGCTTCAACGCAAAAAGGGCCAGAGGGATGATGGCAAAGTACATTATCCAAAATGATATTAAAACAGAAGCTGGATTAAAAGAATTCAACCTTGACGGATACCGATATAACCCAGATCTAGCCAAAGAGGGTGAGTTTCTTTTTACCAGAGGATGAATCTTCACTTCATATTTGCTTTCATACTACTTTCAATCTCTCTACATATAGAGGCTCAATTTGATTTAAAATATGGAGCGGGGCTTAGAAGTTACCCCGGGATTGGTGCCGCAATGGAAGCCGAAGGTGGCTACACCCAAGTTCTTTGGGGAGAAAATTCTAAGCTATTTAAAGGAATGATCAGACCAGGAATACAGACCACCCATTCTGTTGTGGTAAATGACTATGATGCTTCTGTCAGTTTTTACCCAGTCTCTTTTATTGGACTAGTTGCTGGCCACAAGGAACTTTATTCTCGTTATGATGAATTCGCCTCTTATGATTGTGAACAAATCAGGTGCAAAGGCGCGATGAAAAAAGATTATCTCCAAGGGAAAATTGCTCTTGCCTGGGGTAAGCTTTTTTTAACGGCAAGTTATAGTGAATTCAGAAACTCTTACAATGATCCCAGTGGAAATCAGCTACCCGTAGCAGAGTACGAGTGGGTTTCTGCTGTCGCACCTCACTTTGAAAGAAGCGTACGAAGAAAATATTTTGGAGGATATATCTTACCAAATGGAAATATACTCGGATTAAATGCTGACTACAGGGAGTTTGAATTTTCCAATCAAAACTATCTTTTTGAGGCTTTAATCTATCAAATTAAATTATCCAATTGGAGACTTACCTTAGGGGCCGGACGACTTGGTTCAACTGAAGTAGCGACAGATGGAGTTATTGTCTTGCGCTTAACTCATATCCTAGCACCTAGCCTTCCCTTATTTTAAAACTAAGATGTAAACTCTCCCGGACATAATTCAGAAACAAAAAGCTCTTCTCTTAAATCCTCAGCACAAGAGTTATTAAGTTCATGATTTTTTAAAGCTTCACAAGCATTAGCAAAAGTATCGAAGCTGTGGACTCCAGTAGAGCATTTGGTCGTGCTAAATTCATAGGAATAATTTTCGGCTTGGGCAGGGTCAACGTTCAAAAGAGCTGCTTCCTCTCTTTGAGTCATAAAGCCCGGAGCACGTCCGCATGAGGTAAGGAATATAATAAGCACCAACTTCTTCATTCCTTAATATAGGAGCAAGAAAAATGCCAAATAGTTTATGTATTTTTAAGTGCTTAGCATAAATAAATAGTTGTTATCTCAATTTATCGATCAATTATTCGACGAAAAATTCAACATCGTCAAAAGCCGTTCTAAAAGTAATATCTTTAACAAAGCTTCCAAAATTATAAATATAAAGAATATTAAGCTCTTTAATATTAATTCTAATATTGCCTTCTTTGCTCGTCTTAGGTGCTTTTAGAAGCGCTAATTCTCGGCAAACACCTTTGGACACATAAACTTTTTTAGAGAATCCATCACGAGTCGCTATTGTCACCATCTCTTTTTTAAACTTTATGGGATACGGCTCAGTAGCTTGATAATCAGTAACAAAGTCAAACTCACTTCCTTTGCAGATTCCATCCATTTGTTGATAATTTTGCAGTAACTTCGGATTTCTGACTTTAAATATTGTCTTGCTGTAAAATTTGTCTGCCCAATTATCCGGTTTTTGAAATGCAAGTCTTTTTACTGAGACTACTTGAACATCTGAATGACTATTTTTTGTTTTAACTTTTGAACACCCTATTATCAAAAAGGCTAAAAGGATTAAAATATATTCTTTTTTCATCATAATTAAATTCTAATCCCTAGGCGCTGGGAGGACAAGTCTTCTCTCTAAAAACAAAATACTGGCGCAAATAAGACTTAATATGAACACTAGGCTCATAGCGGCTTCCAAAGAAAAATAGGTACTCACAAGCCCAAAGAGATAGTGAATTGTCACTAAAGAAAAGCCCACCGCTTGCATCGCTTTGGCCACTAAGTAGTCTGACAATATAGTAAATTGCTCAGAGATTAAGCTCATTACACAGGGAAAGAAAATAGACATAGATAAGCCTAATAAACTAAAGGCAATGGGATGATAAAAAAGACCCGTGATACTTAATATGAGATTTAAAATGATAGAGAATCTTAAAATTGAAAGAGTTGAGATGGCTAGCTCTTTGATACTAAATAAAACTCTTCCTAAAAGAAGCCCGACAAAAAAAAGTGAAAGGTAAAAAGAAGCCTCTGCAGACTCATAAAAATAAACTTCTTTTAGGTACAAAACGAGCCTCGTAGAAACTATTATTTCGGAGGCGACGTAGGTGCTCAACATGACACTTACTGAAACTAAAAGACTTAAAGGGACATCTGTCTTCTCTCCCGTTTTTGGCATAACGCTCTCTAAATGGCCTAACTTACAAAAACCGATCAGTACTAATAAAGAGGGAATTGAAATCAATCTAAAGACTTCTGTCCATAGAAGGTCTTTAGTTAAAAGCCAACCAACTAAAAGAGGAGCTAGTAAACTAGATGCACCATACATAGAATGCAGGCCTGAAAAAATCTTTCTTTTTTGTGCTCCTTTATAAGCTGAATTGATGATTAAATTCATTGAAATCGTCTTAAGCCCTACCCCCACACCAAACAGTACACTGAATGCAAGAAGAGTTATAAATCCTAACTCCCCCTCGCCACAGAAGCTAAATCCCCAACATGATATGACATCGAAAAACAACGATATTTTAGTGGCCCTAATAATACCTAATTTCTTAACCCAACTTCTCACTGGCAAAGCTGTTAGGAAAGCAGACAATGAAGAGCTTGAAAATATGAGTGCGCCTTCGGCTTTAGTAATTTGAAAATATTCTAGAATTTGGGGATAGAGTGGTCCGCGGGAATTATCAATGAGACCAAGTCCGACCAGACTTAAGTAAGCAAAAGCTATATATACCATTGCAGTATAATAGCTTTGAGTAAAAAACTAGTCTATTTTTTCTTTTTTATAAGTCACTCTACTTTGGGCAAAAGCGCTATAGTGAATCACTGAGCTTCCTAGTCCTAAGATCGCTACTAAGACTACGATGACTTCTCCTGTTAATGCTTCCATTTCAATCTCCTATCAAAATATTGATGGTGTTTCGTCCTTCCTTGGATATAGCGCACATCCTGTGCTTTACACCACCGCCGCTAATTAATATTGCAGGTATGGTGCCAAGTATACCTTACATAAAATCAAACACTTAGAGTGTCCTAATATGGCACCATTGGATTAATTGCCACTTTCCTTGCCCCTATGACACCTCTCAAAAAAATATTTGATTTTAGATTTTTCCCATGAAAAAATAATCTCAGATCCAAGATGGATCTTTAATTAGCTTTAAGGAGTAAAGCATGTCAGTGATCGATTTATTTCATCCCGAAAAAAACATCAGTCAAAACCCAACTCATCAAAACTCAGCTTCTTATTATCTGATGAAAAACGGTTTTATTTTAAGAGTCGAACAAGCTTTTAAAATGAATGAAATTCCTCTTATGATCCTTGCTAATATGCTTGAACCAGAAAACTGTGAACCTATGAACCAAGACCAAGCCAATTATCGCGTGGCCGTATTTAGAGACGAAATACTTGAAATGGATGAATATCGTGAAAGGGTTTTTGGCCACACTGCTTAGTTTTTGCTTCTTCTCTAGTGCCCAAGCGGCACTATTACTAGAATTTAAGTCAAAACATGAAAATGGATCCCTCCATCTCTTAGGGACAAAGCAAAGTTTTAATTCCTTTGGGCAAGGTCTTAAAATTGGTTATATGGGCAATTATATTCTCACCGGACTTAGTTTTGATCAAAATAGAACTTATTTTAATGAAGGCTTCTCTAGTCAAACAGGAAAAATATATTCTGGTGGAGGAATAGGAACATTTTTAGGCTTTCACTTTTGGGATAGATTGCGAGTTGAGACGACTTATCTCAACTCAGCACTTGAAGCCAATAGTAATGATGAGTTTCGCTATTTTGGTCAATACTTTTCCTACGGACTCGGTCTTAGACTATGGAAAGGCTTCATGCTTAATTATTCAAAATTTAACAATCAATATACTCAAAGCGAAAATGATGAGACCGGACTTACTCTTGGACTTTCAAACAATATAAAGACTGAAGGTGAGAGCATCTCTTTATCATATATATTAGTCATAAAATAAATCCTCAATTTTTTGCCAGAAAAATTATCGCCTCATCCCCTAGTTAGCTGATTTTACGTTAAGAGATCTTAATCACCTCATTAGGCCCTATACTAGAATCTATGTATTGGATATTTGCTTTTTTTATCGTTTTCACCGTTAGAGCGGAGCAGGTCATTATTTTAAATGGTTCTGAGTACAGAGTAGAAAGTGTGACAATGAAAAATGGAGTCCCTCATATCAAGACAAACGGTCCAAAAAAACTCTGTACTCCTGTTAATTTAAATCTATTTCAGGGGCTTATGAAAGAGTCTGCCCAAAGAACTTATCACATTAAAAAGAAAGAGAAGACTCAGCCTAAGAGAACTTATCATATAAAAAGAACTCCTGCAGAATCTGATAAAAAATCCCATCGACCACCAGAGGAGCCGTCCTACCAATAATTAAAATTGCCATTCAAAGGCTAAAGAATGATTAAAAATTATGGGAGTAAAAAGATTATTCAATCTTACTGACCAACCATTCCCTTTCACTATTCTAATACTCACATCAAATGCGAGAACGGGCACTATATCCCGTCCAAAATAATCAATTCTAACTGGAGCCGGTGCGTCTATCGCTTCTGGTGTCTCATCAGCATGATCAATCCAGTTTTGTGGATTATAAGCATATCCTCCCAGAGTAATACCATAAGCCCACCAGCCATCATCAGAGAAAATATTATGAAAAAAAAGACCTTCGATAGGAGAACAAATAGAATCTTCCCCTTGCATATAGGACACTCCAAACTTATCACTCATAAAACGTATATAATTTGTTTTATTTGCGATGACTCCGGTATTATTCCATTGATTACAATAATTCTTTTTTTCGGAAACAAAATGAGGTGTTATGCTTCCAAACCCTAACTGAAATGCATTATTTGCAAGGACAAATTTGGCGTAACTCAGACTTATAAATATTAAAACTACTCTAAGTATTGAAAACCTATTTTGACTAGGTCTTTGTCTACTTTCATTATCCATCTTATCTCTGCTCTCAAAGGATCTATTTCGCCAACTTTGATATAACAAGTTCCATTTTCACTAAACGAATCATTGGATAAAAAAACTGCCGAACAACCACCATGAGACTCAGTTATTGCCAGACCTCCAAAAGGTTCATTATCTCCAATCTTTACCGCTACAAAAGTATTCGCTTCAGCGTTAAATCGAATATGTTTTCTTTTTATGTCGCTCATTTGATTTTAAATTCTACTAAGCGTTGCGATTAATACAATTGAGGTCTTCAAAAGAGCGCTTCAACCTTTGAACAAAAAAATCCTCACCGTGCCTAAGCCATTTTCTAGGATCGTAATATTTTTTATTAGGCTTATCTTCTCCATCTGGACTTCCAATTTGGGTATTTAAATAGGCTTGGTTCTGTTTTACATAATCATGCACTCCATCCCAAAATGCCCATTGCATATCCGTATCGATATTCATCTTAATAACGCCATAGTCAATTGCTTCTCTAATTTCTTCTTGGCTAGACCCAGAACCACCATGAAAAACAAAATTAACTGGATTCTTTTTTGTCTGAAATTTTTCTTGAATAAAATCTTGAGAGTTCTTAAGGATAACTGGGGTAAGCTTTACATTGCCAGGCTTATACACACCGTGAACATTTCCAAAAGAGGCGGCAATGGTAAAATACGCCCCAACCTCTTTTAATTTTTCATAAGACTGAGCTACTTCTTCTGGTTGGGTATAAAGAAGAGAGTTTTCAATTCCTGTATTATCCACTCCATCTTCTTCTCCACCTGTTACTCCTAACTCAATTTCGATATGAGTTCCAATTTTTTGGAAACGCTCTAAATAACGACTCGATATTTCAAGATTCTCAGTGAGAGGCTCCTCCGAAAGATCGAGCATATGTGAAGAATACAAAGGCTGCTTATGAGTTTTAAAATAATCCTCTCCTGCTTCTATCAATCCATCAATCCAAGGAAGTAATTTTTTAGCTGCGTGATCCGTATGTAAAATTACTGGGACTCCATAAGCTTTTGCCATTTGATGAACATGAAGGGCCCCAGAGATACCTCCTTGAATTTGAGAAAATTGGCCTTCTCCTTTTAGGCCTTTTCCAGCAAAAAACTGAGCGCCTCCATTTGAAAATTGAATAATAACTGGGGAATTGAGAGATTTTGCAGTTTCTAAAACAGCGTTAACTGAATTGGTACCCACAACATTGACCGCAGGTAGTGCGAATTTATTTTGATTTGCATATTCGTAGAGCTCTAAAACCTCTTCACCAAAAAGAACACCAGATCTAAATCTTCCCATTAAATACCCCTTTATTGATTGGGAATATTCTTACATAGAATGGACGATCAAGCGACTTTTTTTAGACCGGGTGGACTGCCCTTCAGAAAGTATAAAGCGAATAAAGGAAAATTTTCTTTTTTAATAAGTAATCTTAGTTTCTCTTTAAGCGTATCTGGGATTTCTTTGCCATGGTGTGTAATTTGTTTCACCAAAAGCTCAATTATTTGATAGAATTTTATTTTGAACCAGTTCATAGTTATCTTGAGATCAATAAAAAGCCCCACATAAAATAGATCAGACTTTTTATAGCTTACCTCCATGATATCCTCACCAAGTCGCAAAAGTTTAGCCAAAGCGACTGGATGATTTATAATTGAGTTTTTTGGTACACCTTGATCGATTAATTGCCGCATCCCCTCGCAGATTGTCAGCAGGTAATCTTCCGCAGATTCACATAAATCTGCTTTCAGGCAAAGGTTATCCACTGCCTTTTTATAGTATGAGTCAAAATTTTGCGTAGAAAGCTTGGTTTGAGTTCCCTCACTCCATAACTTTCTAAAATGTGATGTAGTCAATTTTAAGGCCATTAGTTAGGGTTCTCTTTTTAGAAAACCTTAACGGTTCTTTAAATTCCGGGCAAGCTTAAATGGCCTTAACGTAAATCTACTATCTTAGGAATTTTCCCGGTGCGAGAATTCCTCAAAAAATTGCCACCCTCGATGCGCACATGCCTCAAAAGGTAGTCATAATCTCTTGTCTGTCGGATATCTCTAAGCTCCCACAACTTAGAAGCAAAGCTTTCTAATTTTAAATCCTCTTTAATAACCAAGACTAAATACTCACCTTCTAATTCAGAAATAAGCTTTATTTGGAAATCTGGAACCATACCCAATTCTATTAAAATTTTTTCAACTTCAATCAACTCAAATCTAGTGGACCAAATATTAATCTTCTGATCCGCGCGCCCTAGGAGTCTAAAGCGAATTTTGCCATCGCCTTTGGCAGGAAGAATTTTAATTCGATCGCCTGTTGGATAATCAATAACAGCTTCCTTTGCCTTAATTTTTGAAGTCACATAGCCTTGATCCTCTTTAATCACGAGTTCAATATAGTCACTAAAAAGTATATGATCACCTATTTCACCTTCTGGGTCTTGATACCCAATTGGACCTGCATCTACACTAGCATAGCCAGCAGAGCTGAATGTTTCGACCCCCCAGTATTCCTTTAAAACTTTTTGATAAGCTCTTGTCATAGGCTCACCGGCGTAAAATACTTGCGGAATTTTAATTCCACCTGTCTCTTTAGCTAAGTCTACTAAAAGCGAAGGAAGACCGAACACTGCATCCAAGGGGAATTTCTTTGCGACCAAGGAAAATAATGAAATATCGTTTATCGCACCAAAGGGAAGTTGAATGACATTTAATTTTCCAAGCGCTATTTGAATGGCATTAAAAGAGGACCATAAATTTCCGGCAGCGAAAAGATTGCCGACCCTCTTTCCTGGGGTGAGTCCATTTTGAAAAAAGCCTTCACTTAATATTTTAGCCGTTTGATTAAATTCTTCATTACTATAAAAACTAAATTTAGGGTCTCCAGTGGTTCCTCCTGAAGCATACAAAAATCCCCCCAACCTTGAATCCAGTGACTTTTCGTCAGTGGCCACAGTAGTAAGACTTAAGAGGTTGAATTCTCCGTCATGAGGTGAGCCCGACATAGGTATGAGCATATGCCCCACGCTAGTAAACCGATTTACACCAATATGGGAAAGTACTTTTAAATAATGATCTCGTTCAAGACTAGTCGTTTGTAAACCACAGGTCTGAAGATATGGTCTAAAAGGAGCTAAATTTTTGGCAAGCTCTTCAACTTTACTGAAAGTCTTTATTCTAATATGCCCGTTTAGTGCCGTCGGCTCTGGGAATAAATTATCTGATGGACTAATGGATAAATTCTCTTTGTGTATTCCTGCCTCACCCTGTTTGAATTCTCGGTAGAGATCAAGCTGACTCTCTTTTAAAAGCTCAACTGCGCTGTCTGCATCCAGAGTATTTCTTTGATAGCTCCATTTTTCTTGGATATTCTTTAAAAATTGAGCTTTATCAATCCCCTGTTCAAGATAAATATTTTGAGAATTAGCACAGGCCTGTTGATGATAGAGAGTTATGTCTTGAACGAGTAGAGCGTAGTCTAACTCTTTAAGCCCTTCTTTTGAAATGACATGAAAAGAGATTTTAGGTCCGTGCTTAATAAATTTCACATGAGAGGGAAGGCGCTTTGAAACGGAGTCCACCATGGACTCTCCTCCCCAGGCAATTACAGCATCTATATTTTTGAATAATATATCTTCCACACTTCTATCGCCACCTCGATAATTAATAAAATAAATCTGACTCTCTATCGATGGGGCAAACTCCTTTAAGGATTCCTGAATAAGACCTCCAGCAAGTTTAGTCTCATCTGAAAGCTTGACGATATTCTGATTCTTAGTAAATACACCCATTAATAGGGAATCTATCATCCCTAGAGCAACATTAGATGCCGTGATATGCAAAAGCCTGCCCAATCCAGTATAGTGAATTCTTCCTTGATAATGTCCAATATTCACAAAATCATCTAAGGCCCTTCTATCTCGAAGCTCGATATCCAGCCTATTTTTCCACTCGAATGAAGAGAAAAGATCAGAGATTTGTTCGAAATACTCAATCCCAAGCTCATTAGCCTTTTGATAATACTTACCACCTTTAGACCAATGAATTCTTAGTTCATCAAGCTCACCTAAAAGATCATCAATATGTGCAACTTCCTTCGAGCTTATATGATCAACTAAAGTTTCTATATCTTCAAAAATCATTGCATAAGCTCCAAGGCTTTTAAGGCACAGCCTTTATTTTTTGATAATCCGGCC
>CEQY01073243.1_pt1 | contig 12061 bp, 12 predicted proteins | sample 361391 | NCBI WGS metagenome assembly CEQY01 (sample SAMEA2621075, study PRJEB7988) | marine metagenome | isolation source: saline water (ENVO:00002010), including
GTCAGCCACTCTTTTGGCAGCCGTGGCAGTGGTGTTATAACTGCACATTCTAAAATCAACGCCCTCAGTAGTTTCACCTCTGGTAGCAGGAGCGCCGGTGTGACAATCAGCTGCCATAGGATCACCCCCCGCTACACTTCGAAGATTAAGATTTCCTAAGACATAATATTTAAACATCCATTCTTTATAAACATTTCTCATCTCCCAGTTGAGATATGAGATATTGGTCAACTGACGAGACTGAACACTGGCTCCGGCATAAGCCGCAGCATCAACAGCATTTTGCAGATTGATTTTTGCTTTCACAAAAATCCCAATATTAATGATAAATGCCATAAGAGTAATCACAGTAACCGTGGCAGTAGCAAAAAAGATTGTTACTTGGCCTTGCTGGTTATTGGGGCATTGTGTCACTGGTTGGGGTGTCATATAGCATATTCTAGCAAAATAACACCACGAGAGACAATATAACTTACCAGAATTGGGTAAATAAATCTTGGCATCTACCTTGCGATATATAAAGGCATCCATAGGGTGCCGATCTATGGTAGCTGAACGTCTGTTCAATTCGGCATGCCTTCATAGTTTCTTTTCTTTTTTTCGTTTTGTTCGCCCCTGGGGATAGGAGTATCCCCGGAGGTCTTTTTAAAATTATGTTATAATTCAATTATGAAAAAAGTTGTATGGGTTTTGATATTATTGGCTCCTAGTTGTTTTGCTTGCGAGCTAAGTGAAAAAGAGTTGAAAGAAAAACTGAAAAAAGAAGTCTACTCTACTATTCGAAATACCTACCGAGCTTTCATACGGTATGAAGTGGATGGGATAACCTCTCTGAGCTCCAATAGTTTCACTGCTAAACTTTCTCTTAAACAAACAAGGTGCAAGACAGTGGATTTTCACTTAGATGTAGATGCCAATTGCAATATTTCTACCAATGTTCAGCAGATAGATGGCTGTTTAGAGTAATTTCTTCCCGCTACAATCTTCTCCCTATAATGTGGTTAAATATTAAGTGAGGAGAATGGATGAAACAAAAAGATATTCCACTTAAAACCAAGCGTTTTTATAAAGTAAAAAATCCGAAGAAAAATTTTCTCTGTGCGCTCTGTAGTGCTCCTCGTTCCATGAAATATAGTAAGCAGTTAGGAGCAATGAACTACCTGCAAATTATCCTTATTTCTTCTGCGCTGACCTTGAGTTTATTTAATATAATTGGCCCTAAAGTTATTTTCTCCGTGTTTGTGGTTTGGGCCGTATTTGAAATCGTAAATAAACTACTTTATCGCAAAGAAATACCCTGTCCGTATTGTGGCTTTGATGCCACTTGGTATCGAAGAGATGTGAAAAAAGCCAATCAACTGGTAAAAGAGTTTTGGGCCAAAAATTATCCTGAACTCGTCAGCCCTAAACTTGATGAAACCATCTTAGATGAAAGTCAAAATATTCCACCTGAGCAGTTAGAAACAGCTGAAGCACCAAGTCAAACTGCAGTAAATTAAACAATTTAAATTTGTATATAAAGCTATCTCCTTGAAAGTTCTAAGCAAAAAAACTTGAGAAATTTGCTTCCACTTTTCCTGTTTTTTTAATAAATTTATAAACACACAAAAGCTTACGGAAACCATTATGACATACATAACCATTGTCACTGTAAGTTGATCGAAAGGAGAAAACATGAGTGTAAACAAAGTAATTTTACTAGGAAGATTAGGCCAGGATCCAGAGTTAAAGTACACACCATCAGGAGCAGCGGTTTGTAATTTTTCACTTGCGACTAGCGAGAGTTGGAATGACAAAAACTCAGGACAAAAACAAGAGCGTACAGAATGGCATAGAGTTGTTGTATGGGGAAAATTAGCTGAGCTTTGTAATCAATATCTCTCCAAGGGGAGACAAGCATTTGTTGAAGGTCGTCTTCAAACGAGATCTTGGGAAGATAAAAGCGGACAAAAGAGATATACAACTGAAATCAATGCAACTACAGTTCAATTTATTGGTGGACAAGCTAATACATCAACTAATACGAACTACGATCAGTCGAATTCAAATAGCTCTGACTCTCAAGAATATAATATTGCAAGTGATGCCAACTTCGCATCTGACGATATTCCTTTCTAGACACTTTATCATATTGAGAAATAACTAAGCCTGCGTCATGCAGGCTTTTTTTTTTATCATATATTGCCTCTCAAAAACTCTCATAATTCATGTTAAAATAGGACGAATTGGTAAAGAGGTATGTATTGGATTTAATAAAGAGTTATTTTTCTGTCAGCTTTGATTTGATTATTTATGATCAAGAGTTACCTTTTGATCTTTATGTGAATTCCTCAACCCTTTCAAAAAAACAAAAATTTATTAGAATTTTTCCTGAAGGGGAGATGTTTACCAAACAAGATCTTGAAGATTTTAAAAAGAAATATCCCCAACTCTATATTAGCGAAGAGCATAGAAAAAAATATATGCGCAGTCTCGTGCAATCTGAGGACACATCAGATGAAAAAGCTGCGGAGTTTATTAAGGACTCTGCTATTAAATATCTTCACAATGTGTTTGACCCTAAGAAAGAATTCTCAACACAAGTCTTAGAGGAAACAATTGAAGGTTGCAAGGACGCGGTTGAAAATATGATTGATCTGCTAGATGACTATTCTATTGATGGTCTGAGAGGTTTAATTGGAAATTTATCAGGTCATGATTTTTATACTTATGATCACTCTATAAATGTCTCGATGTACTCCATTACTATTTTGAGAGTCATAAAGCCAAATGCGACCCGACTGGAGTTGACTCACGCAGGTCTTGGAGGGCTTCTTCATGATCTAGGAAAAATTAAAATTCCCACAGAGATTATTAATAAACCCGCCAACCTAACTGACGAAGAATATACTGTGATTAAAACTCACCCGGATATAGGGATCAAATTACTTTTGGAGAGTGAAGGGCTAGGCGTGGAGTCAATTGATCTGGGAACCATTGCAAGAGTTGTTCATGAGCATCATGAAAACTGGGGCGGGGGAGGCTATCCTAGTGGTATTCAAGGGACAGATATTCATATACTCGCTCGTATTTGCGCCATCGCTGATTTTTTTGATGCGATCACCACCAAAAGATCTTATGCAGAAGTTGTTACGATTTCGCAAGCTCTCAATATCATGGAAAAAACAGCGGGGAAAAAAATTGATCCCAAAATCTTTCAGGCTTTTAAATCACATATAAGTCAATCAAATATTATTGATGTAAAAGAGCTGACCATTGCGGATAATTTTGATCCTTGTATGCCTCATGAGACTTTGCCTTTAATTGAAGAAGAGATTGTACCAAAGCGCAAGGGTCCTAAAAAAGTGAATATGTTTGATCATAAAAAGAAAGGTTAATATGAAGTTGGATGTGAAAGGTTTTGAGGCAGCTTATAAAGTTATTGGTCAATATTTAGCACCTACACCGTTAGTAAAAAATGAGATCCTGAGTAAGAAGTTTAGCTGTAATATTTATTTAAAGTGTGAAAATTTACAGCCGGTAGGGTCATTTAAACTGAGAGGCGCTTTAAATAAATTAGCAAGCTTATCTCAAGAAGAGCGTGAAAAAGGTGTGCTTGCTGTGAGTGCCGGGAATCACGCCCAAGGTGTCGCTTGGGCCGCTCAAAAGTTTGATACTAAAGCTACGATAGTGATGCCTGAAAACTCACCCTTGGTTAAAATCATGAATACTGAGAATCTCGGTGCTAAAGTCATCTTGCATGGGCAAAATGTGGATGACAGTTTTCAATTTGCTAAAGAGTATTTGGCCAAAAATAAACTCGTCTATGTTCACCCTTTTAACGACCCAGAAGTTATCTATGGTCAGGGAAGTATTGCTTTTGAACTCAAACAACAAATTGAAGATATCCATTTTATGTTCGGAAGTATTGGTGGTGGAGGTCTCATGAGTGGGGTTGGACATATGGGAAAAATCTTTTTTCCTCATTGTACTATGGTTGGCTCTCAGTCAACGGGGGCTAACTCAATGATCCGTTCTCTGCAGCAAGGAAAACTCATTGAAAGTGAAACCGTCGAAACATTTGCTGATGGAATCAAAGTTAAAAAACCAGAACTTAAAATGTATGAGCTTTTGGATGAAATTATTGATGAAGCCGTTGAGGTTTCAGATGATAAAGTCGCCATGGGCGTTTTGGAGCTGATGGAACAAGCAAGACTCATCGCTGAAGGTGCTGGGGCCATCAATCTCGCCGCATTTAAAGCATTATTTGAAGTGAACCCGAGACGTTTTAAAGGGAAAAATATTGTTCTTTTAATTTGTGGCGGAAATATTGATATCAATTTAGTTGATAGAATTATTGAAAAAGGACTTATCGAGTCTCATAGAAGAATTAAATTAAAAGTGCTGCTACAAGATGAGCCTGGTGCTCTAAATAAACTCACTCAAGCCTTGACACTAGCGAAAGCTAATATTTTACAAGTGGATCATAAACGTGATGTCCCTGATCTCGCCATGAATCAATCTATTGTGGAAGTGACTGTTGAGTGTCGAGGAGAGCCACACTCAAAAGAAATATTAAGTAAAGTTGAAGAACAATTCTCACTTTTAAAATAACGATGGTCTAAAGTAAGACAAATATCCTCTTTTTTGACTAATTTGTTTCTCTTTCGATTTTCTCAAGCAACTCTTGATAAAAAATCATTTCTTGCTCATATCTCTCAAACTGCTCCTTGGCCGCTTGAGCTTTTTGAGATCTACCTGAGCTTAAATAAATCTCCCTATTACGTTCCATCACGGCCATATTGCTGGCAGCGATATCCATGTTGTTTTGGTAGGTGTTCATGAGCTGTTGAGTGGTTTGATCTTCCCAACTGATTGTTTGCACTGACTTTTGTCTGAGTTCTTCGTACTCTCTGGAAAAGATGTCTCTATAATTGAGTCGGTTGAGAACAAATGTTTCAAAGCCTTCGCGATCAATCATATAGCCGTAGCTGAAAAAATCCTGCATGGGGTTGGGAAATCTTAAACCAGTGTATTCACTTAATTGTTCTTCGAATTCCATTTGCTCACGGAAAGCTCTTAATTCTCCACCTGGACCATTGAGCCTTTGTTCCGTGTAATCTTCAAAATTATTGTAATCGAGGTAATTGCTTACTTTTCTTTCGCTATCAAAAAAATGATCAAATTCGTGGGCCAGGATGGTTAGAGTCTTAAAGAGAGTCAGCCCTGGTTTCAGACAAATGATAGGCTGATTGAACATAACCAATGTTTGATAAACCGGTTTTTTGATGATGATTGAGTGAAAAGATTCATTTAAAATATCGATGGTGTTCTCATTCCAGGAATCAGAAAAAAGTTTATTGAAGTAATACCCACCAGTTGTAGTGTTGTAGCTTTGAGAATAATAGCCTTGCGTATGCCCTTGCATTTTGCAGGTCTTAAAATTCTCTGTTAGCTCTGAGAGCTTTTCTTTTTTCAATATTTCATATGTTCGCTCAAAATAATCAGCTCTTCCTACTTCCTCCATTTTATCGGCCAGTAATTTTAATTTGCTATAGGGAATCTCTCCATAGTGACCAGCCGGGATAAAAATATCTTGAAAAGAAGTCTGAGCATAAGCCGAACTTATGCATAGAGTAGATTGAACTATTAAGAGAGCGAGTATTTTTAGCATAGATTTATTCTACGCTTTTGAGGGAACATTTCTCTGGCTTAGGAAAAACTTTTAGAGAGTGTCTAAACTTTAAACACTTAAATGGCCTTCTCTGTCTCGGAGGCGAGATCTGCCTCCGCTTTTAGGGGTAACTCAATCACAAAGCAGGTATAGGGAGATGTATTGTCCACCTTAAATTGCCCATTATGACGCTTGATTATATTGTGGCATAAACTCAAGCCCAATCCTGTTCCTTTGCCAAAGTCTTTAGTGGTGAAAAAGGGCTGGAAAATTTTAGCCTGAATATCTTCCGGTATACCCTGGCCACTGTCTGTCACTTTCAAAAAGAGCTTATTAGCTTCAAAACTGGCTTCAACTTTTATCCAGCGTTCTGGAAATTGTTTGGCTTCTATTTCATCAAAAGAGTTTGAGATTAGATTGAGAAGAACTTGTGACATCTGGACGCGATTGAGGTGAATTTCTCGTTCTTTCAAGTTTTCATTGATGATGACCTGAAGATCAACATCATTATTTTTTAATTTTTCTGAGCATAATGGTAATACATCATCCAAAATATCATCAATAGAACAAATATCTAAACTCTCACTTGAGGCATCTCTGGAAACATTTCTTAGGCCTGAGACTATTTTGGTAATTCGGCTCACTGTCTTAGTTATATCTTCAAGGGCTTCTTCAAAGCGATCTGAATTAAGCATATCTTTTTCAATCATTCTGCGCATAGTGAAAACAGTCCCATTAATGACAGTCAAAGGATTATTGATTTCATGGGCAATATTCCCTGCCATCTCTCCTAATGAAGACAGTTTCGCTTGAGAGACAATTTGTTCTTGCTGTTTCAATATGGTCGCCTCATTTTCTTTTTTATTAGTGATGTCAAAGCGAATCGCCATAAAATGAGATATTTCGCCTTGAGAATTTTTAAGAGGGGCTATAGCCGTTTCTACCCAAAACTCTTTTCCATCTTTTGTGAGGTTTTTGATTTCCCCACGCCAAACATCTCCAGCTTTAATTTTTTTCCACATATTTTTAAAGAATATAGGTGGGTGATAGTCTGACTTTAAAATACTATGATCTTTCCCCACTAATTCTTCTTGCGTGTATCCTGAGACTTCTTCAAAGTTTTTATTCACACTTAGTATAATTCCATTAGCATCTGTAAGTTCAGTCATCGCAACCAAGTCGAGAGATTTATTGTAAGCTTCTATTTTTTCTTTTTCTTGCGTTAAACTTTGAGTCCTTTCTGCCACAAGGGATTCTAGGTTGCGATTCACATTACACACAAAGAGATGTTGCTTTCGTAGTGTTTCAGCATAATAAATGAGTGCCGTTGTCTCAAAGACTACAAAAAAGGCATGTAAAAGTACGATGTCCCATCCGTTGCCATAATTAAAGACAACAAGGGGAAAACCAAACATATCAATATTGTTGATCTGACAGTAATTGAAAGCTGCATGGTGAAAAGCAATCAATAAAGCTGCGGGTGGTAAAACGCGCCAATCCCTATAAAGGATAAGAAGTGGGAGGGCTCCAAACACATGGAAATGCATCTCAATCCTACCAAATTGGACGGTGATGAGAACGACCGAATAGGAGAGAAGAAGGAGTCCACTCAAAATTCGATGGCCAAGAGTTCCTCTCGATGTGAGATAAGAAACTGTTCCAATAAGACATATCATAGTGCTTGCGAGTAAACCTTCTTTCCAAGTTCCATAGGGATAAGTCGCGACAAAGGATACAAAGGGCAGGTGCAGCCATAAAACGGATAAGATAAACTTATCGGCATTGAGTATAATATCGTTTAATTCTTGAGTCTCTATTCTAAAATAATTTAATAAGTTCTTAAACATCATGTTTATCCTATGTCATTTGATATTTTAGTAAAATCTTCTATAAATTTAGAGATATCCAATTCATTTTGCATATAGAGAATCTCTAGTTTTTCACCAGGTGAAATGAGATAGAGATAACCATTATGGTCAATTTGCATTTGAGGATCTTTTTTTAGTTTTTCAGGATCTACGTTCACAAAGGTCTGATATTTTTTAGCCACATCTATACCTTTATCCTCACCATCTATAAGACCATACATATTTTTTGAATTAAAATATTCTAAAAAGTTTTCCATGGCATCTGCATCATCTCTATAAGAGTCAAAACTTATAAATATAAATTTTAACTCAGCTAACTTTTCTTTTTTAATTTTCTCCGCAATCTGTTTAAAGCGATAGAGGTTGAGTGGACACACTCCATCGCATTTTGTGAAGCCAAAGGTCAGCAACACATAGTCTTTATCAAAGTCTGTTAACTTTTTCTCCTCACCCCTCGCATCCTTGAGCTTGAAATTGTATGCTTGCCCCTTGATCTCTTTTCCGTAGTAACCATCAAAATCAATTTCTATAAAGATTTGAGAGTAAAAAAAAGTTAATACAAATGTTATCCCAATTAATAAAAAAGGTATGATTTCTTTGTAGTTGTCTAAATATTTAAACATTTTCACACTTTATTTTCGGTTATTTTAAATTTACCTTAAGAATTATTAAGTTAATACGATAAATATGAAGAAATCTAAACTTTCTAAATGAATTTTATTGGAAAAAGAATGGCTGCAGAATCAATGACATATTTTAAACTGAAACCTCAAGAATTTGGGTTCAAAAAAAAGACACCCATCAATCTTTACCTCAAAAAGGCGGATGGAAAGCTTGAACTCACCTACAAAAAAGGGAGTGTTGTTGATATTACTGAGTTAACCAATCAAACCACCCAAGAAGCAGTTCCGTACTTATACTCCAAGGCCAATGAACGAATCATTTACATCAGGCAAGCTAGCTATTTTCTTGAAGAAAATTTGCATCAACGAAAGTTATCTGTAGAAAAAAAATTCTCTTATGTTCGCTCTTTAATTTCAATCCTTATTCAAGAGATCAAAGCGAATGGTTTGGATGCAAGCTTGGTGAGAGATATATCATATATATCGACCAGTATTTATGGGCTTATAAATACTCATTATAATGAAATGAATAAAATTACCATTAGCCCTCAAGCAGAAACTGAATTTGAAGATGTTTTCTTAGTCACCATATTATCAGGTGCCATTTGTAAATATATGGGCTGGGACAACCAAAGAACGATAGAAACGGTTTTAATGGGAGCTATTTTACATGATATCGGTAAATACTATGTTCCTGAGCATCTACTCGAGCAATACCAAGGTAATACTTCTCAGACAATTGATCTAGACGTTAAAAAACATCCAAGGTTAGGTGCAGACATACTGGATGAATTTAGTGAGGTTTCAGAAGCTGTAAAGCAAATCGTGCTACAGCATCATGAATGCAATGATGGGTCAGGTTATCCCATGGGTCTGAACGCTTTTAAAATTTATCCTCTTGCGAAAATTGTGGCTTTTGCCAATGAATATTCAGAAGTTGTATCTGACCAGCGAGTTAAGCTTAAAGATGGATTTAAATTATTTCTTCAGAATAAAGAGACTGTTTTCAAATACGATTCTTCAACTATCAAAGCTATGGTAAAATGTTTGAAAGGTGAAGTTTTAAACAAAGCGACAGGTTCGAATTTATGAAAGGTAATCTTTTGCTCGTCGATGATGAGCCACTCATTTTAAAAAATTTAAAATTCAATCTTGAGGATTATGCAGAAAATATTTTTACTGCAGAAAATGGCTTGATTGCTCTAGATGTTTTAGCTGAACAAAATATTCAATGTGTGGTTTGTGATATTAATATGCCCAAGATGAATGGCGTCGAAGTTATTAAGGCTATACGTGAGAAGGGAAATAACGTTCCTTTTATTTTTTATACAGCCCATGGCAACCATGAACTCATGATGGAAGTCGCTCAATATGGAGCTTTTGATTTTCTTAATAAACCAGATCTAACAGGCCTAGAGGACTCGGTGATCAAAGGGCTAAAAGAGGGTGTCAGTCGCGAACAAGGGAGTGCGTCGTCAGAAGCTATCAAACCAGGTGAAGTCGAAGATATTCTCTTGTCTCTTGATGAAGACTGATAAATGAATTTTTATTGATCAGCAGAATTTGGTTCATCAACCATGGTTGAATCTTCCACAGCTGAATCATCTACACCATCTTCAAGATTTTCTTCAATAGGTGCACCATCTCCAGTTGTATCCGGAGTTCCATCAAACATCTCATCACTAGCTTCTTCAGCAGCATCTGCAGGAGAATCACTGTTAAGTGGAGTGGTCACAGGAGTTTCGTCATCTAGAATTGATTTATCGCTTTCTTTGGTGGTTAAAGTTGAGAGTACAACTGAATTCACCATAAAAAGTACAGCTAAGGCGGTAGTCATTTTAGTAAAGAAATTTCCTTTTGAGTTTGTCGTAAAAATGGCTTGAGATGAACCTGAACCCATCATTGCTCCAGCTTCTGCACCTTTACCAAATTGAAGTAGAACCACAATAGTTAAAAGTATACAAACAACTACGTGAAAAATAATAAGACCACTTAACATAAAAAAATTCCTTTAATATTTTAAAGCTAGTTATGTATCAAAAAGCATATGTTTTGAAAATCATTTAGTTTGTTGCATCGCAAAGGGCGCTGAAGTCTGCAGCTTTTAAACTCGCTCCACCAACTAGCCCACCATTAATATCAGCTTGTGCTAATAATTCCGATACATTAGCTGGCTTTACACTACCTCCATAGAGAATGCTAATATCTGGGCCTATTTCACCAAAACGTTCAGCTAAAAACTCACGGATTTTTCCGTGAACTTCTTGTGCCATTGCTGGAGTGGCTGTTTTGCCGGTTCCAATGGCCCATACTGGCTCATAAGCCAAGAGTAATTCACTTTCATTATTGAGTTGAACAGAATCGAGCCCAGCTTTTATTTGTCCTAAGACAATTTCAATGGTTTTACCTGCGTCACGTTCAGCGAGAGTTTCTCCCACACAAAGAATAGGAACGAGCCCTTTTTCGATAGCTTTTAATACTTTTTTATTAATAAACTCATCCGATTCATTATAATACTGACGACGCTCACTATGGCCTACTAAACAGAAATGTCCACCCAGCTCCATGAGGGAGTCGCTGGAAATTTCCCCCGTAAAGGCACCATGATCTTGATCAGAAATATTTTGCGAGCCGACTAAGACTCCTTTGTCCCCTGCAAGTTTTAACACATGAGAGATATGTAGAGTCTGCGGGGCGATCCAATAATTATTTTGATTATGAGAGAGTTTAAGATCAGAGAAAAAATTCTCAATATCAGCGAGTGATTGATTCATTTTCCAATTCCCTACCATATAAGTTTTGGCCATTACGAAACTCCAAATTTTAGCGCCTGAACACCAGGCAATTCACCTTTTTCTATATACTCCAAACTCGCTCCACCACCTGTAGAGACGTGGGAGAACTTCTCTGCATAACCCGATTGATTGACAGCACTCACTGAGTCGCCTCCACCCACTAGGGTAAAAGCATCCAGCTGAGCTACAGCTTCACAGATTGCAAAAGTACCTTTGTTATAATCATTAAGCTCAAAAGCTCCCATAGGTCCGTTCCATAAGACGGTTTGGGCGTCTTTAAGTAATTCTCTATACTTTTCAATGGTTTTTGGCCCGATATCAAGTGCCATGCGATCACTGGGAATATTAATTTCTGAGCACCCTTGTGGATTTCCACCAAATTTCTCAGAAACAATATGATCTACAGGGAGGTGAACTTTCCCTCCTTTATCTGCTTTGAGAATAGACTGAGCTAGTTTTACATCTTCATCACTGCAAAGTGATTGCCCCACTTCATGTCCCCTGGCTTTGAGGAAAGGATAGGCCATAGCCCCGCCAATAATTAATTTATCAACAGTCACAATAAGTTTTTCGAGGGTTTTGATTTTATCACTGACCTTTGCTCCACCAACGATGGCCACAAATGGCTTTTTTGGAGATTGAGTAATTTTGTTTAAATTTTCAATCTCATTTTGCATCAGCAGACCAGCATAGGCGTTGCGTGCAAAAAATTTATTTATTTCATATGTACTGGCATGTTTTCTGTGAGCGGCACCAAAAGCGTCATTCACATAAACGTCCCCATAGTCAGCGAGTTTTTTGGCAAAGCCTTCATCATTATTCTCTTCTTCAGGATGAAAACGAAGATTTTCTAAAAGTACTATTTTCGTCTCTTTAAGATTGAGTAATTCTTTGACTCCACAATTGATAGCTGAATCAGTGAGAATGACATCATCACTGAGTTGATCGGCCAAATAATTAGCGACAGGCTCTAGTGAAAAATCAGGATTCTTTTTTCCTTTAGGACGTCCCAAGTGCGACATCAGAATAAGTTTTGTCGCACCTGCCTCTAAAATTTTCTTTATGGTAGGAAGGGCAAGATCAATCCTAGAGGTATCAGTAATTTTGCTTTTGTCATTTTTA
>CEQY01201400.1_pt1 | contig 12051 bp, 8 predicted proteins | sample 361391 | NCBI WGS metagenome assembly CEQY01 (sample SAMEA2621075, study PRJEB7988) | marine metagenome | isolation source: saline water (ENVO:00002010), including
CACTCTTAAACATAGTTTTCATATTTGTAACATTGGATACATCCCAATTTGAAATATCTTCATTAAACGCCGATTTATCCTTGAATAAATTAGACATATCTGTTATTTGAGATACATCCCAACTATCAATATCACCGTATGCTTCAATTGCTTGTGTTTTATTGCTTGTCCAAAAATCAACAGCAATTTGTAAGTCAGTTAAATTCTCAAATATATTAGCAGTTTGTAGAATACTGATATTGTCTATGAATACTGTACTAATAGCTTCCGATTGTAATGCATTTTTGAATGTCATTGTTTTTTTATTTGGGGTTATAATACTATAGTGCTTGGAGAATACTTGAAAACCATCATCTTGAGTAATATAGGTTTCATCAATATCTTTGAAATTAACAAGTAATGGAATATTATTACCATATGAAGGTCTACATGCAGCATAAAACTTCAAAACATAATAGTCTATACCGTAAGTGAATTCTCCAATCATTTCTTTATGCATTGTACAATAATAGTATATTGAAGACCCAGATGGATAGTTATTCAAATCAACTATTAACGATTGAGTTCCAGTAATACCCAAATGATGGTTACCATCTCCTGAAATGATTAATGTAGTTGATTCTTGTTCGTATCCGACATCACTAATATAAAATGGATGGGTTGTTGCGCTATTAAGTCTTCTAAATTTATATTTTCTCTTAGCCAAATATAATCCGCTAATTTCATGATTTCCGTCTGAATCTGAATAGAATTGGTAATATGGTGCTACATTGCTTCCAGCACTTACATATATAGTGGTGTAATCTGGCTCTGATTCTGTTCCAGATTCATAAGTGAATTCTAAATGCATTGCTGAATGTGCTGTACAATAATAATGTATTGATGAATTAACTGGATAATTATTTAGATTAACTATAAATGATTCTGAACCAATAATACCAGTATTATGATTACCATCTCCTGAAAAGGTTAATGTATTAGATGGCTGTTTATATCCAACATCACTAATATAAAATGGATGGGTTGTTGCGTTATTAAGTCTTCTAAATTCGTATATCTCATTTGACAAATATAATGTACTAATCTGATTATTTCCTGCTGAATCAGAATAGAATTGGTAATATGGTATAGCCCCGCTTCCAGCACTTACATATATAATTGTGGGTGTTGGTCCTGTTTCTGGTTCAGATGTATAGACGAATAAACTGGTCATTGCTTTATTAAAGTCTATATCTTGAGCGATTGTTGCATCTTTATGTGACAATCCCAAATAATATTTGTTGGTAAATGGATAATCATATGGAAATGGCAAGTCACCCCAAACGGCATCGTTATCTTTATGTATAGCAACAACTTTTGAACTATTAGAATTAGATATAGACCAGTTATCCAAAGAGGTTATATTATCAATACCCCAATCTGAAGTAGTTCCGGTAATACTATTTTCTTCAAAATCACCATTATAAGCAAAAGAGTTATAATCTGGATGAAATACAGAGATATCAGATATACTTGGTTCATTCATAATCAGGCTTGGTTTATCAATAGTTATTTTAATTCCAGTTAATAAATGAGTAGAACTTAATGTAAAATATTTATATAATGGGACATTTGCTGGACGATAAGACCCCCCACCATATTCTATAAATCCACCAATATATGTCCAATTGGAATCAACAGTATTTTCATCTGGAGAGTTTATATCAGTGCCATAAATTTTATATACTCCTGTAACTCTATCATCTATAATCCAACTTATTTTTAATCCAATTACTTCTGTGAGACTAAATGATAAACCTATAAATATAGAACCATCTGTTTCATTCTTTGAATTTGCTATCCACGCTGTAGTTACATTTTCATCTTTAACAGAATCTTTAGAATATCCATCTCTTGTACCACTTGTAAATATTGTTGAATTTAATGATAAATTTATACGATTATGTAAAATACTTTCAGCATTATCTTTTACTAAAACTATATTTTCATCTCTAAACTCGGATGGAAGTTCTGGTTCTGGTTCAGGTTCTGGTTCTGGTTCTGGTTCTGGTTCTGGTTCTGGCTTAAGTTTAACTAAAGATGGGTTATTAATAGTACCTTCTTCACCATCAAGTAGTGCATCAGTCATTTCAGTAGAAACTCTCCTACCCTGTCTTTGTAATTTCATCTGAATTTTTTTTGATCTAATACGACTAAGGCGTCTTGATTCTTTATCAGCAGTAGGAGCGATAGTTTGTCCAAATAGATGTAAATTTCTATTTCTAAGTATAATACGTCTCATTGCACTACGGCGTTCGAGTTTATCATATTTAGTTGTATCTATTGTCACATCATCTGGTCCAGTACCATGTCTTCTTCTTGATACTTTATCAATGATTTTTTGAATACTTCCGCCTACTGTATTGTCTGCCAAATCAATGGTTTCATTTTTACTGGATTTATCTTTGATTACATCTGCAATACCTTTAAAAACATTGGAATCTACTTTAGTTGGCACATTATGGTTTTCTTCTGTTGTTATATCATTAATCGACATTGCTGCCGAATTCAATTCCATAACAAAATTTAATAAATCATCTTTTGATGTATCATTATGATTATCATAAAGAATATTAGTATTAACACCAAATGTCTTATTGATATCCTGTTTGGCAGTATTCAATGATGTAGCATTAAAACCCGAACCAGATTCTTCAATAAGTGTATATACAAGAGATGTAGTTGGAGTTGTATTGAGTGTTTCTATACCATTGTATGTATGAAACGCATATAAATCCATTGAAGGAGTTGTATCCATTGGGTCTTGTTCATCAACAAGAGTGGTATCAATAGCATTACCAGATTCATTTAAAGTTTTACAAACAAATTCATCTCCATTTTGTAGTCCCCATCCGGGATGAATTTTTACTTTTCCTCTATCATCTGTAATACATGGTGGTTCAAGTGGATATGTACTAACATTACCATTATCAATACTATACGCACGTAGGGTCATACCTTCTAAAGGACCTCCTGAATTATTAATTTCACCATTATTGCCTGTCACCCATATATTCCATCCTAACACAAAGGTTAGATTTACAAGCCTATTTGAAAATGGTGCTTTAAATGTCACATTTGATTGATCTATTGCTTCAGTATTAAATAGATTATTTCCAGTTGGGACATCAAAGCTAAGATTTAATGTATATTGTATCATCATTTTATCACCATTTGAAAATGGTATATAATCATATTCTTTTGGCGATGTATCATGATATGTACGAATTGACCAATATTCTATTTCTTCTGGGGACGTCGCGTGTGTTACAACCTCTGAAAGAGTTTGTGTGGTTTTAGTTATTAAATCTGTTAAAACAGAATCCGTTGCATCTGTATCAAAAAAAATCTTTTCAATTCTAATATCAGAATCTGTAAAATCTATTACATTGAGAGCTGATACATTTTCAAAAAGTTTTTTGACAACATTCACAAATATTGCCCCTGCTAACATTTGTGAAGGTTCTGTATTTGAATTTGTAAAACTATTATGATAGTCAATATTCAAAGTTTCTGGATTAATATTCAGAAAGCTTGGAATATTATTAGTATCAGATGCAATAAACTCTGCACCAGTTGTATGATGCTGAATATCATTTGCGGCGATACTTTTTGTCACAGTTTTATTGACTCTGTCAACTACAATACTTATGTCAGTTAAAGAACCAAATTCAAGAATGGCAAAATCAGACTGTGTAAATTGAGCAGTACCTATTTCTACATCTGTTTTTTTAAATGCAATTTCATCTAATGAAATTGGTTTAGGATATAGATAATAGGTAGGCATATTATATATTGATATTTTATAGGCTAATCGTCAATTTTAGTTAAAATTTTAGATGGTAAAATATTTAAACGTTTTGATATATTTTTCTCAAAAATATGAATAATGTGCATTTTTTGTTCATGTGAAAGATTTTCATAATCAATATTAAATTTTAATATTATATATTCATTCACCACATTGTCATAATATTGTGGATTGTTATTATACGCAATATAATAACTTCTAAACTGTTGTGAAAGATATTGCTTGAAAAAAGATGTTTGATGTTCGATTATAGGATTTATACGTAATTCTGTTGAAAGATTCTGAGAAGTATCCCAATTTGCGAATGAAATATTATTGTTACCTTGTGATATAGAATATCCTCTTAATTGTTCTGAAGCATTTTGTAAAAAATAACTAGTTTGGTCTATTTCTGATTTCATCATTAGTGAGTTATTATCAATAGGTGCTATCGCTTTTCCACTAAGTATTCCATGATTATTGAAAATATTGCTTGTATAATTTTGATTTGTTAAGAAAGCCAATATATTTGCTACATCATTCAAACTGACATTATTACTGAAATCGTTATTTTCACCGTATATATATGATAATATTCTTGTTGCTTCTAATGTAGATATAGCCATACTTTATGTGAATATTTATTCATAAAAGAACTCATATAATAAAGACAATCTTCTGTGTAAAAAATTGTTTTTTGCTTTGAGATAGTTCATTTCATTTGTTAGTTCATCGCAACGAATTTTAAGATATGCGTTACGTTCTTCAATTTCTCTAATATATTTGTTTTTTGCTGCTTTTCTATTCTCTTTCTTTTTAAAATGAAACTTTCTAAAAAAAGAGTAAAAATCAGACTGAGATATATTACTTGTTTCATTATAAGTACGAATTTCACATATATCCTTTTTAGATACATCTTCTTCTAACATATTATAAATATAATTGTGTTAAGTTTATAAAGATAACTTGATATAGTTTTTTATGGAAAACAAGCCAAAATATGTTATCATAACAGGGGGAGTGTTATCAGGACTTGGAAAGGGTGTTGTAAGTGCAAGTATTGGTTCAATTTTTACAATGATGGGATTAAAAGTAAACATAAAGAAATTGGATCCGTATCTGAACGTAGATCCTGGAACACTAAACCCGATTGAACATGGTGAGGTATTTGTAACAAAAGATGGCACTGAAACTGACTTAGACCTTGGATATTATGAGAGATTTACTAATATTATAACCACACAATCAAATAGCACATCTTCAGGTAAAATGTTTAAAAATTTATTAGAAAAGGAAAGGAATGGTTCTTTCTTAGGTAAAACTGTTCAAATGATACCACATTTCACTAATGAAATAAAGTCCTTTATTCAAAAAGATTCTCATAATTATGATATTATTATATGTGAAATTGGTGGAAGTATTGGTGATATTGAAGCGATGCCTTTTTATGAAGCTTTAAGACAATTACGGTCAGAGTTAAAATTATCTGATTTTTTGTTGGTACATTTAACATACATAGTTTTTTTCGAAGCAACTAAAGAATTCAAAACAAAACCAGCACAAAATGCGATTAGAGAACTGATGAAAACGGGATTATGTCCGGATATTCTGATATGTCGACATGAAAATGTTATTCATGAACATACAATAGATAAATTAAGGGAATATTGTAAACACATAGTGGATGTACCTAATGTAGATACGATATATAAGATTCCAATGATGTTTATTCGGCAAAATATACATCTATTCTTTTCAAAACATTTTGAGTTAAAAAATGAAATTATAATGAATACTGATAAATGGAGCAAAATTGAAAAGAGTATTATTGAAACGACGAATTCTTCAAAAAAGATTATAATCGGGATTATTGGTAAATATGTAGAGTTAGAAGATGCATATTGCTCTTTATTGGAAGCTATTTACCATGCAAGTGTTCATATTAAATGTAAAATCTGTTATGAGTGGATTGACTGTCGTAATCTTGAAAAAGAACTAAAGATAATTTCAGAAGAAAGTAAATATACTTTCATATGTTCGAAGATGCGTAATATAAATGCCATAATAATACCCGGGGGATTTGGGAATACAGGTATAGAGGCGATGATAGATTGTGTTCATGTAGCAAGGAAATTAAATATTCCTACTTTAGGAATATGTTTAGGATTACAAGTGATGGTTGTTGAATGGTTAAGGAATGTATGTGATATTAAGGATGCAACATCTGAAGAATGGGATACAGATAAATCCAAGAACGAATTAACAAATGTAATAGGTTTATTAGAAGGTCAAAATACGAATAAACTTGGTGGAACTATGAATCTTGGTTCGTATAACATTATTCTAAAAAATAATAGCATAATATATAATATTTATGGTAAGAAAGATATAATCAGTGAAAGACACAGACATAGATACGAGGTTAAGGGGAATATGGTGGATAATTTAGAAAGTTCTGGTATGATTGTATCAGGTTATAGGAAAAATGAAAGTGGTCAATTTCTTGTGGAATCGATTGAAGTATCAGATAAAAATCAAAAATGGCACATTGGTTGTCAATTTCATCCTGAATATAAATCTTCTATATTTAATCCTCATCCTTTATTTGTTAACTGGTTATCATCTTCTCATAAGATTCTTACAAATCATGACGATGTTATAGTGATAGGTTCTGGACGTTATCCTATTATCTAATTCATAAAATTATTTGGTTTTGGGGTATCATCCATATAATCTTCAACATGTGTTTCTTCAATAATTACAGGTGTGACTGAATTACTTTTGTATTTGACTGAAACTGGTCTGGAACCATCTATAAATACTATTCCTCTTTTTTGTAAACCAATTTGTAAAGAACGATATAAATCGCTTGTTAATTGTCCAAAATCACTTTTTTTATCTTTCAAACCAATTGCAATATCTACTACTAAACCTCGCTGGTCTTGTTTTGTATAACTTATCATTATGTCATCTACTTTTTCATTTTGTTCTAAAATTTCTTTTATCGATTCCTCAACTATTTTGATATCGTTTCTGTGAGAAATAAGTAATGGCATATGTAATTTAAAATCCTTATAACGATACATACTCTGAACGGATTCCGTCCACAGTTTACTATTTGGTATTTCAGTTGTAGTTCCAGTATAAGGATTCACTATTTTTGAATAAAATGCTTGAATATCTCCAACGCGTCCGAAAAGATTATCAACACTAATATAATCACCAACTCTTATTTTATCAAATGTAATCAATAAAACACCACATGCAAAATCTCTTAATGGCTCTGTAAATGCTAATGGTAAAACAATTGATAACACACCAAGACTACTTAGTATATAAATCGTACTTATTTTTGATACTTTCGCAGCAACAATTAGTGCGCAAAATATCATAATAAAACGGATTAAGATTGTTAATACACCAGAAAGAACAAAGACATTATATTTATTAGCCTTTTTACGAGTTATAAAATGATTAAGTGTAGATGCGGCGTAATCAGATATTGGAAATATGATAACAACGATTATGAATGAGACAAAATATCTTACTAATAAATCTGTAGCGACTACTGAATTAATTTCACTACCGACATCTGATGTAAATTTCGTTATAGATACGAAATCTTTATCTGTATTCATTACCAATAACCAGAAAATAATACCAATATAAAATCAATATCAATTGTTGGTGCAGCAATATGACATTTTTTACTTGAAGAATGATGTTTTAGATGTTTTTCAGGAGTTACCCACCATTTTGGATATAATTTGCTGATATTATCAATAGATGGACAATGAATCATAAGATTACATATTGATATTATACTTGCTGATGTAAGTAATTCAAAATTAGAAGGATATATTAAATAACTACCAACAATAAAAGGTAACATATATGCGAGAAAATATTCAAGGGGGGATACAGCCATTGCTACAACTGGTGTTACATATTTGGAATATGTATGATGAAACTTATGTATAAACCATAAATACTTCTTATGCATAGCATTGTGTGCTAACCAATATCCACAAGAATGTACAATCAAAAGGGATGAAATATTAACTAAATTTTCTGTTATAGGATGTATATTATTATCGACCAGGTTCTCATTAACAATATAATATACAAATGGACCAAATATTACTGCATTTACAGTGCTATGTAACCAAGCATTAGTATAACTATAAATACCATTGTGATTAATTAATTGAAAAACTAATCTTAAGTTTGTTAATTCTAAACAGGTAACCATAAACATTGTTCCGACTCCTAAAAAAATTCCGCTATTTGTGAGATATGTCAACATATTAGTGTAATTTTACTTATTTTTATAGACATTTTGGATACATTTTGATACATAACATTTATACTTAATTAATAATGTTCAACTACTTGACCACATTTATTGAATTTACTAAATTACTAATCTTCTTTCGACAAGAGTTATGGAATATAACCAATTTGGATAATTATTTTATTGATAAAAATAACATTGATTCATTTCAGAAAAAAGTAATTAGTTATGGCATTATATGTATTAAAATTTGTCAATGGATTTCACAAAGAGTTGATATTCTAGGTAAAAATACTATAAAAACTCTTGAATTTTTTCAAAAGTCTGTTCCAGCACATTCCAATTTATTTGATAAAGATAGTCCTCTTAAATTAGGATTGAATACTAAATTTAGTTATATTGATAATGTGTGTATTGGTTCAGGTTCTATATCTCAAGTTCATAAGTGTATATCTATTGATAACATACACGGTGTGATAAAAATTACACACCCAAATGTGAAAGAGAATATTGATAAAAATATTGATTGGTTTACAGCAATTGTACCAATAATTAATATAGTTTATCCACCAACCAATATTTTGAATCTTAATCAAATGATATCAACAATAAAAATACAAATTGATTATTCATTTGAAGTTAAAAATCAAATTTTACTCAAACAAATTTTGTCAAAACTGGAATTCGTTATAGTACCCGAAGTATATGATTATACTGATAATTACATATTTCAAGAAATGTGTTGTGGATTATCCAGACAAGAAATTGAAGAATCTTATCCAGAATATTTGATAGATATGGCTCAAAAAACTCAAGCGGCATATTTCTGGATGACATATTGTGGCTATATACATACAGATTTACATGATGGTAATGTATTTTATCATATTGATAGCGAGGATGATAGTAAGAATAAGATTATAATTGTAGATTTTGGACTTGTTTTTGAACTGGATGAAAAGAAAGAATCTTCACTACATATTAAAAACTTTCGATATATGAGTCAAAAAAATAATGAGGGTTTGCAATTAATGATTAAGGAATCATTAGACAAATTTCTTTATTCTGAAAAAGAACTACAAAAGATTTACTCTCGAATAAATAGTTTGAATCTGGTAGACAAAGACCTTAAAAATATGAATATGGTTGAATATGCCGATGATATACTAAATAAACTAAATGAAACAAATGCTATTCTTAGAACACCAGAGCTATATTGCTTTCTTGGTCTTATTCTTGTATGTCGAGAATTTCAAGATAATGATGGTAAACCATTCGATGTATTAATATCAAGTATGAATCTATTACTCAATAGTAAAGATGAAGAAGTTGCAAAATATGCTAAAGAAGTAAATAGCTATATTTCAAATATTTGGTAAACTCTTAAAATTGATAATATCCGATAATATAAGATACCATCTCCCATTATCATTATCTTTTAAAGGAGTAATATCTAATTCTGTTTCTGATTCTTTTGCAAGAATTTGTAAATGTTCTTTCATAAAACCAAGTTCTATATTTGAATCTATACTTGGATTGTGAATTATTTTCTCTATAATTAACTTATTATCTGAACTTACCTTCACAAAAATAAAATATAGGGGAATTTTTTCAGATTCAATGATAGGTTCATTATCATTTCTTGTTATTTTATGTTCGGAATATGTATTATCATTTAATGGTATCCACCCAAAAATAACTCTATTTGAGCTTGATTCATTAATTATATCCAGACTATCATATAAATTCTTTGCGAATGCTTCAAACATAAATTTATCTGGTCCTGATAGTTCTGATGATTTTATAATTGCGTATTCATGTAATGATTTACATATTATTTTCATTTGAAATGGAGTATGTCTACTAAAAACATGTTCAAGGCTTTGGATTGCCATACTATGTACACAAAAAAATCCAGAAATAAAGAAGTAAAATACTATATACATAATACTTCTTATATAACTGGCTTTAAACTCTATATAAAGGAAAAACAGCAAAATCTTTCTTTTATTCTTTTTTCTAATTGAATATTCTTGTCCATCATATCTCCTAAATCGATTCTATGTTTCTCTAAATTATCGTTCATCTGATTAATCTCCCTATAATTGGAATCTAATTGGTCTTCTGCATTTTTAAGAGCAAGATTTATAGACAATTTTTCACTCTTTGAAGATTCTAACTGATATTTTAATAATTCTAATTCTATATTCAACTCTTTTATTACTTTCTCATATGCATTTGTTGCCTCTTCAAAGTCTCTTGTTGTATATACATATACATCTTTCTCATCTTCTGGATTCTTCAAATCAACATTTTGCGAAATTTTATCAAGTTTATCAACATTATTAATATGTTTCTTTGTTTTCAAATGTCTCTTATATTGCTTTTCTGTAGCAAAACTGGTAGAACATAAATTACATACAATTCTGCTAGACATACTCTATATTTATGAGTATTATCTTAATATTGTTATCTAATCTACATCTTCCATTGTTGAATGCTCTTCTTCAACGTTATCTTCCAAGGGAGGCAAATCCTCTACTTCATCATCAGAATCTAATTCATCTTCATCAATAGACAATCCTAACTTAATCAAACGATGAATTCTGGTAGCAAATATGCTTGGTTCTTCCAAACTAAATCCAGAAGTCAGCAAAGATGTATCATATAATAACCATATGAGGTCTTTAACTGTTTTGTCTGTTTCATCACCTTCTACCTTTTGTCTCAAACAGCTAATAATTGGATTACTGTGATTAATTTCCATTGTCTTTTTAGAAGACATATATCCACCTTGAGTGTCATTTCTCAAAGCTTGTGCCTTCATTATTCTTTCCATATTTGCAGTCCAACCATATTCACCTGTTACAAGAATACAAGGTGAATCAGATAATCTATTGCTGATTACCGCCTTCTCAATTTTATCTCCCAATACTTCCTTAAACATATTACACAACTTTTCATTTGATTTTGTAAACTCTTCGAATTCCTTTTTCTCTTCTTCGGAATCATCAATTTTTAAACCTTCCTTTGTTACACTAATCAAAGTTTTACCTTCATATTCTTTGAGTTGCTGTACACAATACTCATCCATAGGATCGGTCATATATATCACCTCATAATCCTTCTTTTTTAGTCTTTCAATAAAAGGAGAGTTTTCTACAGCCTTTTTTGATTCACCAGTAATATAATATATTCCTGGCTGATTTTCCGACATCCTACCAATATAATCATCTAAAGAAGTCATTAAATCACCCGATTTTGTGGTATTATATCTTAGAAATTTTGCAATCTTTGAACGGTTGGTTGAATCCTCATGGACTCCCAACTTTATGTATTTATTGAATGATTCGTAAAATGTTTTGTACTTTTCTTCATCATCAGCAATTTCAGTAAACAGTTCTAAAGACTTTTTAATCAAATTTTTGCGAATAACCTTTAGAATCTTATTTTGTTGAAGTGTTTCTCTTGAAATATTCAACGGTAAATCTTCAGAATCAACAACACCTTGAAGAAATCCAAGATATTCGGGCATCAAATCTTCACAATTTTCCAAAATAAATACGCGCCGCACATACAATTTTATTTTATTGTATTTTTTCTCATTCCCCCCGTTAAACATATCAAATGGAGCCCTTTTAGGTACAAACAATACAGAACGAAATTCCAGCTGACCTTCTACTGAAAAGTGTTTTACAGCAGAATGTTCTTCCCAATCATTTGAGATTGACTTATAAAAGGATGCGTATTCTTCATTTGTTACTTCATCTGGTTTTCGCATCCATATCGGTTTCTGACCATTAAGATGGTCCCATTCATGAGTAACTTCTTTAATCTTCTTCATTTTCTTTTCCTTCTTTGTCTCCTCCTCATCAACATCCTCTACCTTTGGAGCATCATTCTCATCATTCTCATCATTCTCATCATT
>CEQY01201762.1_pt1 | contig 12040 bp, 21 predicted proteins | sample 361391 | NCBI WGS metagenome assembly CEQY01 (sample SAMEA2621075, study PRJEB7988) | marine metagenome | isolation source: saline water (ENVO:00002010), including
TTGCCTGAGCTTTAGGTCCTCTTCCGCCAGACCTTTTAGGCTTAGCTTCTTTAGCGACTTCTTCAGTTTTATTGTTTTCGTTTTCAGTACTCATTATATTTATCCCCTAAATTAAATCTGGATTCCAGCTTCGCGAATAGAATCAGCCAGTGTTGCGATAACACCTGTATACTTTTTTCCATTTCTATCAAAAACTGCCGCTTTAATATTGTTTTCGCCAAGTTTTTTTGCAACTGCTGAACCAACTTCTTTAGCGCTTTCTGCGTTAGACCCTTTCCCAACAGCATTTTTACCAAACGTCTGAACAGAGAAAAGTGTTTTATTTTGGCTGTCATCAACAATTTGAACAAAAAGATTTGAGTTTGTTTTCTTCGCACATACTCTCGGTCTCTCAGTCGTTCCAATAACTCTTTTTCTAATGGCTAATTTTCTTCTTTGTTCTTTAGCTTTAGATGGGTTCTTTATCTTTTTTAGTGTTTTTCTCATAATATTACCTACTTCTTAGCCCCTGTCTTACCAGCTTTTCTGATAATAGTTTCATCAGCGTATCTAATACCTTTCCCTTTGTAAGGCTCAGGTGGTCTGAATGATCTTACTTTTGCAGCAGCAAAACCAACAAGTTCTTTATTTGCTCCAGAAAGTTCGATTTCGTTTTTACCAACTTTAGCACTTACACCTTCAGGGAGCTCATAATCAATTGGATGTGAGTATCCAAGGTTAAGTGTTAATTTATTTCCTGAAATGGCAGCTTTGTAACCAACTCCAGTGAACTCAAGTTTTTTAGTGAAACCAGTTGTTACACCAGTCACCATGTTGTTTACAAGAGTTCTTGTCATACCCCAAAGAGCTCTGTTCTTGTTAGAGTCATCAACTGGATTAACTAAGATTTCATTATCTTTTTGTTCAACCGTAACACCTGGGTGATGAGTGAACTCAAGTTGCCCATTAGGACCTTTAACTTCAATTTTTCTGTCTGCAATAGAGATATTTACTTTCTCAGGTACTGCAACAGGTTGTTTTCCTATTCTTGACATTATTCTCTCCTACCAAACGTTACAAAGAACTTCGCCACCGAGTTTCATTGATTTTGCTTTTCTGGAAGAAACAATTCCAGAAGAAGTAGAAACAATTGAAACCCCTAAACCACTTAATACACGCGGCATTTCTCTATAACCTTTATAGATTCTTAGCCCTGGCTTAGAAACTCTTTGAATACCTACAATTGCACCATCTTTAAGGGCAACTCTAATTACTAAATTATTATCAGTTGCAACAAGCTTGAAACCTTTAATAAAACCTTCTTCTTTAAGCACTTTGCAAATATTTGCTTTGGTTTTACTTGCTGGGATATCAACTTTTGCATGATTGGCTCTTACACCATTTCTTATTCTTGTTAGCATGTCCGCTAAAGGATCAGTCATCATAATCTATACTCCTACCAACTTGCCTTGGTCACGCCAGGAATCATACCTTGGTGAGCAAGTTCTCTAAATGCAATTCTTGAAAGTTTGAAATCTCTGTAATATCCGTGAGGACGGCCTGTAACAACACAACGATTTCTTACTCTAATTCTAGAAGTATCTCTAGGCATCTTTTGTAGCTTCTTCATCGCTTCATCTCTTTCTTCATCAGAAAGTGACTCATCAATAATCTTAGCTCTCAGTTCAGCTCTTTTTGCTTCACCTTTCTCAGACATCTTTCTTCTTCTATTGTTTTTTGCAATTGAACTAATTTTTGCCATATTACTATCCTCTTATTTCTTTTCTCTGAATGGCATACCAAACATTTTAAGAAGATCACGACCTTCTTCATTTGTTTCTGCCGTCGTCACAAATTGAATTCCCATACCACGTACTTTATCAATTTTGTCATAGTTAACTTCTGGGAACATGATTTGTTCTTTAACACCTAATGAATAGTTTCCTCTTCCATCAAATGCTTTTGGATTAAGACCTCTAAAGTCTTTAACTCGTGGAAGTGAAAAGCTGATCAGTCTATCAAGGAATTCATACATTCTTTGACCTCTAAGAGTAACTGTCGCACCTAAGGCTTGACCTTCTCTTAGTTTGAAAGATGCAATTGAGTTTTTTGCTCTTGATACAACTGCTTTTTGACCTGTGATCGCTGTTAAATCTTCAACAATACTGTCTACTACTTTACCGTTAACAACTGCGTCTCTTGTAACACTACTTAAGACAATTTTTTCTAATTTTGGAATTTGATGAACATTACTATACTTATATTTGTCCATCATCTTCTTTTTTACCTCTGATGTATACAGAGTTTTCATTCTACTACTCATGGACAAACTCCAAATTAATTATGCTAATTCAGAACCGCATTTAGTTGCGACTCTTACTTTTTTTCCGTCTTTTGTTTCAATTCTTACTCTCGTTGCTCCACCAGTTTTTGGAGAAACAACAGCGATATTAGAAATATGAATTGGTCTTTCAATATCTGCAAATCCACCATTTGGATTTTCCTGTGAAGGCTTCATCGCTTTTTTCACAAGGTTGATACCTTCAACCAATACAGTTTTCTTTTTATCGTTAATAGAAAGAACTTTTCCCTTTCTATCTTTATTCTTTCCTGTAAGAACAATTACTTCGTCATTTACTTTTAGTTTTTGCATATTCTCACCTAACCTATAAAACTTCTGGTGCCAAAGAACAGATCTTAATAAAGTTTCTGTTTCTTAACTCTCTAGCAACAGGTCCAAAAATACGAGTTCCAACAGGGTCTTGACCTTGAGTACCAAGAATAACAACGCTGTTTTTATCGAATTGAATATATGATCCATCTTCTCTTCTTACCGGGTAAGCTGTTCTCACGATGACTGCTTTTTTAACATCACCTTTTTTGATCTTTCCACCAGGTAGAGCTTGTTGGACAGCAACAACGATGACATCACCAAGGTTTGCAGTCATTCTTTTAGAACCACCAAGAACCTTAATACACTTAACAATTCTAGCTCCAGAATTATCAGCGACTTCTAATTTACTTTGCATCTGTATCATTTCTTTACTCCAATCTACCTAGTTTTAAACTAGTTCCCACTTTTTAAGTTTTGAATGCGGTCTTGACTCTATAATAGTAACTACGTCACCTTCTTTAGCTTTATTAGCTTCATCATGGGCATGGTATTTCTTAGCCTGGTTTACGTATTTACTATACATTGGGTGCTTGAACCTTCTCTCAACTCTAACGACAATTGTTTTGTCACCCTTATCACTAACAACAACACCTTTAAGTTTTCTTTTATAAACTTTACTTGCTTCACTCATTATTTACTCTCTTTGCTGTTTAGGGCCGTTAATAATCTAGCAATGTCTCTTTTTAAAGTGGTAAGCATATGAGTCTTCTCAACACTTGACGTATGTCTTTGAAGTTTGATTTCAAAAAGTTCCTTACGTAACTCACTGACTTTATTAAGAATTGCCGTATCATCTAATTTTGCGATTTCACTCATCTTAAGCATATTTTCCTCATTAGTTTTTTTATTGCGCGTTATATAGCAAACTACACAATAAGACTACTATTCTTTTACAATTATTTTCGTTTTTACAGGGAGTTTATACATAGCTAGTCTCAATGCATCTTTAGCTACATCGTGCTCAACACCCTTCATTTCAAATAAAATTCTTCCTGGTCTTACAACTGCAACCCATTTCTCAGGAGAACCTTTACCTTTCCCCATACGAACTTCAGCTGGCTTCTTCGTAAGTGACTTATCTGGGAAGATTTTGATCCAAATTTTCCCGCCCCTCTTTGTCTTTCTCGACATAGCAATACGAGCAGCTTCTATTTGTCTATTTGTTATATAACCACATTCAAGAGCTTGAAGAGCAATATCACCGTAAGCGATTTTATTCCCTCTATGAGAAGCACCCTTCATTCTTCCTTTCTGTTGTTTTCTCCACTTTACTTTTTTAGGACTTAACATTTTATACCTCTATATTTATTCAGTAGCTCTCAGACCTACTTGTAAACTTCACCTTTATAAACCCAAACCTTAACACCAATGATTCCGTATTGAGTTTTTGCCTCAGCAGTTGCATAATCGATATCAGCTCTTAGTGTATGAAGAGGAACTTTACGCTCAGAATACCCTTCCGTACGAGCCATTTCTGCTCCACCTAGTCTACCAGCACATTTTACTTTGATACCTTTAACACCTGATCTAAATGCCGAAGTCATCACTTTTTTCATCGCTCTTCTAAAGGCAACCCTTTTTTCAAGTTGAGCAGCAATATTCTCAGCAATAAGCTTAGCATCAGCATCTGGTCTCTTAACCTCAGCGATATTGAAAACTAAGTTACTCGAAGTTAACTTCTTAAGGTCAGCACGAACTTTATCAATTCCAGCACCTTTTTTACCGATAGCGACTCCTGGCTTTGCCGAGTAAACAGTTACCTTTACTTGATCAAGTGTTCTTGTGATCTCAGTTTTTGCGATTGATGCATTAGCAAGATTCTTATCAATGTATTTTCTGATTCGAAGATCTTCTGCCAAAGTGTCACCGTAGTTCTCTTTTGAGTACCAGTTAGAGTGCCAATCTTTGATATAACCTAATCTAAAACCGTATGGATGTACTTTTTGTCCCATTCTCTATTCCTTATGCTTCTTTTAAAGCAACTGTTACGTAGCTTGTTCTTTTTCTTACTCTAAATGCTCTACCTTGTGCTCTTGGCTGGATTCTTTTAGCAGTTGGACCTTCATCCACCATAATTTCTCCAACGATTAAGTTATCAAGGTCGTACTTTTCACTGTCAGAAGCAATTTGTAATCCACTGTTAAGAAGTTTAGTTAACATAATGGCAATTTCTTTCTTGTCGTTAAAACGAAGAATACTAATTGCATCTTCAACTTTTCTGTTTCTTATCAAGTCACAAACTTGTCTTACTTTTCTGGCAGACTTGTTTACGTTGTTATTTTTTACAGTAATCATAATTTCCTACCTATTACTTCTTAGACTTTTTATCAGCACCGTGGCCGTAGTAAGTTCTAGTTAATGAAAATTCACCTAATTTATGACCAACCATATTGTCAGTTACATAAACAGGAATAAATTTCTTTCCGTTATGAACTGCAAAAGTCACCCCGATAAACTCAGGAAGGATAGTTGATCTTCTAGACCATGTTTTAATAACTTTATTACCTTTTCCCTCAGACTTAGCTGCTTCCACTTTTTTGAGTAGAGAAAAGTCAATATAAGGTCCTTTTTTAATTGAACGAGCCATTTATATTCTCCTAAATTACTTTCTTCGCTTAACAATGAACTGATTAGTTCTCTTGTTCTTTCTTGTTTTATATCCCTTAGCCGGAGTTCCCCATGGACTAACAGGATGTCTACCACCAGAAGTTCTACCTTCACCACCACCATGCGGGTGATCTACTGGGTTCATAGCAACACCACGAACCTTAGGTCTTCTACCTCTAAGTCTATTCTTACCAGCTTTACCGATATTGATTTGCTCGTGCTCAAGATTACCAACTTGTCCAATAGTGGCACGACAGTAATTTTTTACTTTTCTTAACTCTCCAGAAGGAAGTCTTAAAAGTGCATCAACACCTTCTTTCGCCATAAGTTGCGCGTAAGATCCGGCAGATCTAGCTAATTGACCGCCGCTTCTTGGGTTAAGCTCAACATTGTGAACGAGAGTTCCTACTGGAATATCTTTAAGTAACTTTGAGTTACCTACTTTAATATCAGCATCATCAGATGAGATAACAGTATCACCTACATTCAAACCATTTGGCGCAAGAATATAAGTTTTTTCACCGTCAGCGTAAGCAAGTAGAGCAATATGACAAGTACGGTTTGGATCGTACTCGATTGATTTAACAGTTGCAGGGATATCAAGTTTTTGGCGCTTGAAATCGATGATTCTGTATTTTTGCTTAGCTCCCCCACCTCTTCTTCTCGAAGTGATACGGCCAAGAGCATTTCTACCAGCTGTTTTAGTTTTTTTCCCTAACAAAGACTTCTGAGGTGCAACGCCTTTGGTTAGTCCTTCACTTGTTTGCACTCTCATGCGTCTTAAGGAAGGAGTTGTTGGTTTAAATTTTTTAATACCCATTTTTTCCTCTTTTTATTACTTATAGACCTTTATAAAGTTCTATTTTTTGTCCTTCTTGAACTTGCACGTAAGCCTTTTTCCAGCTTGCTGCTTTACCAGTGTGTCTTCCAACTCTTTTCACTTTACCTGGCATAACTGCAGTTCTTACATTCGTTACTTTTACATCAAACAATTGTTCAACAGCTTGCTTAATTTGATATTTGTTAGCTTTTCTCTGAACTTTGAAAACATATCTGTTGTAGTTCTCAGTCGTAAGAGAAGATTTTTCTGTTAACATTGGTTTGATCAGTACTTGTTCAGTATGCATAGCTTACCCCAATTTCCCTAAAAGCTTTTCAAGTGCAGCTTTTTCGATGATGAGGTTTTCAAACTTTACTGCTTCGTAAACACTGAAACCTTCAACTGCCATTGACTTAGCATTTCTTATATTTTTAGTTGCTCTAATCGCCATAGAATCTCTACTCTCAGTTACTACTAAACCAGGAAGAAGATTTCTCTCGCTTAAAGTCTTAAACATATCTTTTGTTTTGCCGTTAGACTCAAGTGTTTCAACAACAAAAAGTTTTCCAGCTTGATACTTATCAGCAAGGATCGACTGAATTGCTTTTTTCATCATCTTCTTGTTTACACTTTGAGTATAATCTCTAGGAGTAGGACCGAAGACAACTCCCCCGCCTACCATAAGAGGTGAACGAGAAGAACCTTGTCTAGCACGACCAGTTCCTTTTTGCTTAAAAGGCTTAGCTCCACCACCACGAACTTTCGCTCTATTCTTAGTGCAAGCATTACCTTGTCTTCTTGAAGCAAGAGTCGCTTTAACAACTTGGTGAACACTTGGTGCACTGATAACTTCAGCATCCAAATTCACATCAGTTGACAAGCTTCCAGACTTTTCAAATTTATTGTTCAATACATTTATATCAGCCATAACTACCTCTGACCTTTTAGTGCTTTAGAAACACGAATGAATCCATTTTTTGCACCAGGAATAGATCCTTTTATTAGCATGTAACCTTGGTCAGTATTGAGCTCAACTACTTCAAGATTTTGAATAGTTTTTGTTTCAACACCCATATGACCTGGCATTTTCTTTTCTTTATGAACTCTTGAAGGAGAAGCACACATACCAATAGATCCACCAGATCTTGGTTTTTTGTGTCCGTGAGAAGCCATCGCTCCACCGAAATTCCATCGTTTCATAACACCAGCAAATCCTTTCCCTTTAGAAGTTCCAGTAACGTCAACAATTGTTTTCGCTTGAAAGTCTTCTAATGAAAGTTCTTTACCTAAATTTCCTGCATCTACACCTGCTGTTTTCACTTCAGAAAACTTACTCTGCATGCTTTCCACACCAGCTTTTTTAAGCTGACCAATAGTTGGTTTCGTAAGAGTTTTTTCTCTCTTGATACCATAAGCTAATTGATAAGCTTCGTAGCCATCTTTATCAGCTGTTTTAACTTGTGAAATTACATTGGGAATTAGTTTTACTACGGTAACTGGAACATGCTTTCCAGCTTCATCAAAAATTCTGGTCATGCCAGCTTTTTGACCATAAAAAACAGGTAGACTTACCTTATTTTCTTCAGACATTTTTCCTCCACAGCATCACCCCATCTGATATAGGGATGCATTCATGGTTAATAATTATTTAGTAACGGTTTTGGGTTCGCTACTTATACTAGTATTTAATCTCTACGTCAACACCAGCAGAGAGGTCTAACTTCGCTAGACTATCAACTGTTTGCTTAGTTGGATCGATGATATCAACAAGCCTTTTGTGAGTTCTCATTTCAAATTGCTCACGAGACTTCTTGTTTACGTGCGGAGATCTTAAAACTGTGTATCTATTCACTTCTGTAGGTAGAGGAATTGGACCTGCAATTCTCGCCCCAGTGTTCTTAGCAGTTTGAACGATCTCTTGAACCGACGCGTCAAGAACATTAAAATCATACGCTCTAAGCTTGATTCTTAGTTTATTAACTTCCATTTTTTCTCCGTAATTTAAAAATGAAGTATCTTTTATTTGTTTGGACAATATATGTCAACACTTTAACAAGAAAAAACTTAAGAAATTATCCAAAAAAACTGGACTAGATAAAAATACCTCTTTTCTCCAGTACTTCTTTGGCCAGTTTTTGCTCCATACTATGATATTCCTTGAAAAACATAGAGAAATTCGCTCTTCCCTGGGTTTTGGATCTCAAATCAGTGCTGTAACCAAACATCTCAGAAAGGGGAGCTTCGGCTTTTATCACTTCTTTATCAGCTTTTGGGTTCATAGAGAGTATCTTGCCTCTTCTGGTATTGAGATCAGAAATAACGTCCCCTGCATAATCAGTGGGAGTGACAACTTCCAGATCCATAATTGGTTCCATCAGCTGAATCCCGGCTTTAGTGCAAGCGGATTTGAAGGCCATAGAGGCTGCTATGGTATAGGCCAACTCGTTTGAATTCTCTTCATCGTATTTCATATTAACCAATGTAACCTTGATACCTATGAATGGATAACCGGCCATAGCCCCACCCAGAACAGAATCCATCACACCTTGTTCAACTGCTTTAAAGAAGTCCTTAGGAATTTCACGGCTCTTAAATTCAGGTTCAAAGGTCACAGTTTGCTCAGCCTGAGGTTCAACTTTGAGAGTTAATTCACCGTACTGAACTTTCCCATTGATTTCATTATTATAAGTATGAGATTCCTTAGCGGTTCCAGTAATACTCTCTCTGTAAGCGACTTGAGGAGAACCAACGTTAACACCTACTTTAAATTCTCTTTGAAGCCTATCGACAATAATTTCAAGGTGCAATTCACCCATTCCATAAATAAGGAGTTGCCCAGTTTCTTTATTGTGAAGATAGCGAAATGATGGGTCTTCCATTTTGAGTTGATCGAGAGTCTTGGTTAACTTTGCCTCATCTGCTGTTGTTTTAGGCTCTATAGCGATAGAGATGACAGTCTCTGGAAAGTCCATGAGATCATAGATGATGGGCTTATTAGTGGCACAAAGGGTCTGTCCTGTCGTCGTAAATTTTAAACCCGTTAGGGCAACAATATCCCCCGCCTTAGCTGTTTGTAGCTCTTCTCTTTTATTCGCGTGCATCTGTAATATTTTCCCTATGCGCTCTTTTTTATCACTCAAAGGGTTGTATATTTGCTCTCCAACTTTTAGCTGGCCTGAATAAATTCTAAAAAATGTGAGCTGTCCCACGAATGGATCTGTGGCAATTTTAAACGCTAATCCAGAAAAAGCTTCCGAGGTGTCAGGCTTGCGCTCAATTCTTTTTTCCTGATCTTTGACATCAAAACCTTTAACAGCACCAATATCAAGAGGACTAGGTAGGTAATCTATAACTGCATTAAGAAGAGGCTGAACCCCTTTATTCTTGAAAGCTGTTCCACATAAAACTGGAATGAAGCTTTTATAAATGACTGCATTTCTGATCGCTTTTTTTAGCAGCTCTTCGCTGATTTCTTCGCCACCTAGATATTTTTCCGCAAGTTCATCATCAAAATCAGCAATAGACTCAATCATCTCTTCGCGATACATACTGGCTTCTTCAGCTTCAGACTCATCGAGATCCAAAATATCAAACTTGGCTCCTAAATCTTCATCATGCCAAATATATTTTTTCATCTGAACCAGATCAATAAGTCCTTTGAACTCATCTTCACTACCGATAGGAATTTGAATGGCTGCCGCATTTTTTCCCAGCCTCTCTTTAATCTCAGTGATGACATTAAAAAAATCAGCTCCAATGCGATCCATCTTATTAACAAAGGCAATTCTTGGAACTTTATAGCGGTCAGCTTGGGCCCAAACCGTTTCTGATTGTGGCTCTACCCCTCCAACGGCACAAAAAACACCGATAGCCCCATCTAATACTCTAAGAGATCTTTCCACTTCAATGGTAAAATCAACGTGACCTGGGGTATCGATGATATTGATTTTATTTTTATTCCACATACACGTGGTAGCAGCACTGGTGATGGTAATTCCACGCTCTTGCTCTTGTACCATCCAATCCATCGTGGCAGTACCATCGTGGACCTCACCAATTTTATAATTGACCCCGGTATAGTAGAGAATCCTCTCAGTCGTCGTCGTCTTCCCCGCATCGATATGGGCCATAATTCCAATATTTCTAAGATCTTGTAGGTTTTTCATAGGTCATACTTTTAGTTTAAGTTTTGATTAAGGTATCGAAATTTAGTGAAATTGTCATAAAAAAAGGAGTGACCAAGCCACTCCTTTTTGTATTTTTAAATTTGGTTTTTGATTACCACTTAAGGTGAGCAAATGCCTTGTTGGCTTCAGCCATTTTGTAGACATCCTCTTTCTTCTTAATAGCTCCACCTTTATTGTTAGCAGCGTCTACTAACTCATCAGCAAGTCTATCGACCATAGTCTTACCATTTCTAGCTCTTGAGTAATCTCTAAGCCATCTAATAGCAAGTGACTGTCTACGCTCTTTTCTTACTTCAACAGGAACTTGGTAAGTCGCTCCACCGATCCTTCTAGATTTAACTTCAACAGCTGGTTGGATATTGGCCATAGCTTTTTTAAATAGTTTAAATCCTTCCTCTCCGCCTTTTTGTTCAGCAAGATCAAAAGCTCCATAAACGATTTTTTCAGCTACTGCTTTTTTACCACCAATCATTAAAGCATTGATAAACTTGGTAACAACTTTATCGTTGAATCTTGGATCAGGTAATACATCTCTTTGTTGTGCTCTATGTTTTCTACTCATAATTTACACCCTAGCTTTTTGGTTTCTTAGCACCGTACTTAGAACGACGCTGTCTTCTTTTTTCAACACCAGAAGTATCTAGTGTCCCTCTTACAGTATGGTAACGAACCCCTGGAAGATCTTTTACTCTTCCACCTCTAATAAGAACAATACTGTGCTCTTGAAGATTGTGTCCTTCACCACCAATATAAGAGATAACCTCAAATCCTGATGTAAGTTTAACCTTACAAACCTTTCTCATAGCTGAGTTTGGTTTCTTTGGCGTAGTAGTATAAACACGTGTACAAACTCCACGTCTTTGAGGGCAAGATTGAAGCGCAGGCGACTTAGTCTTTGTATACTTGGCTTTTCTACCCTTTCTAACTAATTGGTTGATCGTAGGCATTTTACATACTCCTCATACGATTTAATTTTGTTATAGCCAGGGTTTTTAACACATGGCCCTAACTATAACAAGTTTTTTATTTAAAATGTTAAACTCACCTGGTCTTCTTCAGATTTAGCTTCAGCTTTGAAGTCATTATATCTTGGAACACCAGTACCAGCAGGGATTAGCCTACCCATCAAAATATTCTCTTTTAAGCCTCTGAGGTAGTCTTTCTTACCTTCTAGAGTCGCTTGAGTGAGAACTTTTGTTGTTTCTTGGAACGACGCAGCTGATAAGAACGAATCAGTACTTAACGATGCTTTTGTAATACCAAGGAGGATCGGACGACCCTCAGCAGGTTTTAATCCATCAGCAATTAATCTCTCGTTTTCTTCAAGCATAGCGTTCTTCATGATCGAATCACCATCAACAAATAAAGAATCACCTGGGTCAGTAATCTCTACTTTCTTGAGCATTTGAGAAACAATTACCTCGATGTGTTTATCATCAATATCAACACCTTGAAGACGGTAAACTTCTTGGACTTCATCTACAATATAAGCTGCAACAGCTTTAATCCCTAAGACTCTGAGAATCTCATGTGGGTTAGTAGGTCCATCCATAATTGGATCACCAACTCTTACGTAGTCACCTTCGTTAACGATAATAAATCGTCCCTTAGGGATAGCTACGACAGATGGCTCTCCACCCTCTTCAGGTTTGATGAGAACACGTCTAGAACCACGCACTTCTGGTCCATATTCGATTGTACCAGCTTGATCAGCAATAAGCGCTGAGTTAGCAGGTTTACGAGCTTCAAATAGTTCCGCAACTCTCGGAAGAC
>CEQY01396335.1_pt1 | contig 12032 bp, 9 predicted proteins | sample 361391 | NCBI WGS metagenome assembly CEQY01 (sample SAMEA2621075, study PRJEB7988) | marine metagenome | isolation source: saline water (ENVO:00002010), including
AGAAGATAAAATCATTGCTTACTCAGCAAGCTTAATTATTGAAGAAGAAAAAGCGATGAGTAAACACACCTGGAAATCAATTACCGCCAATGGTTTTGCAGCCACTCATAACGAAGACGGTGACTATTTATACGGCTATGAAACTTGTGTGGATCCTGAAGCGAGAGGAAACAGAATCGGGCAAAGAATTTATAATGCTCGCAAAACCTTAGTTAAATTTTATGGTTTGAAAGGTATTGTCTTTGCTGGCCGTATCCCTAATTACAGAAAAAGACATAAAAAAGTTGATGGTGTTCTCGATTATATTAACCAAGTGAGAGATAAAAAAATAAAAGACCCTACCCTAGGTTTTCATCTCAGACGTAATTTTGAAGTGGTGGGCGTTTTAGAAAAGTACCTGCCCGGTGATCATGAAAGTATGGGGTATGCTGTTCACCTTAAGTGGGATAACCCTGAATATGAAGCTGCATATACTAAGAAAAATAAACCCCTCAGACAAAGTTCCGTGCGTATCATGGCGGTTCAGTATGAGCAAAGACCGGTTAAGAGCTTCGAAGAATTTTCTCAAATCGTTGAGTATTATGTAGATGTTGCAGGAGATTACCGAGCCGACTTTTTACTTTTTCCAGAACTTTTTACCATGCAACTTCTCTCTATTGCTAATGAGGAGGTCTCTCCTGATGTCGCGATAGAGAACATGACCAGCTATACCGATCAGATTGTTGATCTCTTTAAGAATCTTGCAATTAAATATAACGTTAATATTATTGCTGGTTCACACCCTACTCTGGTGAACAATACCGTTCGCAATATTTCTTATATTTGTTTGAGGGATGGAAGTGTTCACGAACAGGCTAAAATTCATCCCACCCCGGATGAACGCTACTGGTGGAAAATTCAAGGGGGTGATGAAGTTAAAGTTATCGACACAGACTGTGGCCCTATTGGAGTGCTGATTTGTTATGATAGTGAATTCCCGGAACTCACCAGGCACTTGGTTAACCAAGGTATTCATTTTCTCTTTGTTCCCTATCTCACAGATAATAGACAAGGTTATTGCCGTGTAAAATATTGCTGTCAAGCCAGGGCCATAGAAAATCAAATCTATGTCACCATGGCCGGAAATGTTGGAAACTTACCTCGTGTTCGAAATTTAGATATTCAATATTCTCAAAGTTGTATCCTTACACCTTGTGACTTTCCCTTTGCACGTGACGGTATTGCTGCCGACACAACACCTAATGTTGAGATGGTGGCCATCGCAGACCTAAGGGTCGATACCCTGCTCGAAGCACGTAGCAATGGTGCTGTAAGGAATTTAAGAGACAGACGTCACGATTTATATACAGTGACTTGGAATAAGTAATTTTTAATCATGCCCAGGAATATCTTCTGCTTCAGGAGCAATAATATTAACTCCGATATGAAGTATTCTTGTTCCTGATTCACAATTAGGTCTTACATTTTTCCCAATGACGATGCCAGATCTATCTGCCACAATTTCTTCTTTGACTTGCCCAAAGACATCGTAAACTTTGGCGATGACATCACCTTTTCGTATCTGTTCTGTAAGCCCAGGAAAAACATCCACAATGCCACCACGCTTTGAATAAATCCAATAAGAATGATCGCAAACAACAGCATCGGTAATTAAATCTTGCACCTTGCCTTCAATCATCTTTAAATGCCTCATGGTATTCAATACACCATCAAGAGTTTCATCTATCAGATTATGCTGGAAAGCGTTCGGGTTACCAATTTCAACAGTAATCGCTGGTATGCCATTTTCATTGGCCCAAGACCTCAGTGTGCCTTGCTCATCATATTTTTTAACTATGATTTGAGGACTTTGCAGATAGGCCAAGGTTCTCGTTTGCTCATTATCAAGATCGGCTCTGAGATAAAGTGAATTCACTCGACCATGACTAGCAGTATGAAGATCCAAGAGATAATCAAATTTTTTGATTATCTTCTGTGTAAAATGATGAGCATAAATTTGGCTTGTGGTCCCCACTGGTTTTCCTGGCATGATACGGTTGAGGTCAACATTATCTGAAAAGTATCTTTGGTTTTTCAAATAGCCGGGAACATTACTTATAGGAACCAGAACTAAATTTCCTTTTAAATGGCTTGGATCAATGGTTTCTAGTAGTTTAAAAATAGTTGAGATTCCATTTAATTCATCACCATGAACAGCGGCAGTGATACCAAGAGTTGGACCTCTATGATTCCCACGCACGACAATGACAGGGAGTCTCCAAGGAACACCCAAGGCATTATCAGAAAGATGAACAGAGATTCGATTCACTTCACCTTTTTTTAACGCTGAGATTTTTAAATCTTCTTTAACTTTGATCGTTATTATTTTGCTCATGAATACATTATCTCACTTAAAAGGGCCTTATCATTATCTAGGGATGTAAAAAGTTTTTGTCTAAAAAGACCTTTTTTATTAATTAGGTTTTGCGCCATCTTATCAATGGCAATAACAGATAGAACAGTTTGAATATAAGCTTCGATGAGATCATCAATCCCTACTCCGAGTGCATTAAAATCTTTACGATCCATGAGCATCAACCGAGAGACATCTGACTCCCACTGATTTTCACCTTTTTTGATTGATAAGTTCGTTCCTAAAACATCCCAACTCGAGGTTTTAAGTTCAGAGTTAAGAGGGCTCTTGGCTCTTCTGGCATAAATAGCACAGGGGATAAATCCATTGGGAGTAGAGTAAATCATCATTCGAATATCTGCGATATAAATATTCTTCTTTTTATTGGGAACTGTACCGACATGAAAAAACCTTCCTTGAGTACCCGTTGAGCTCCAATTATAATGTCCGATTAAACTTTGAACGATGAATTGATCATAACTATGCTCTTCACTCAAAAAAGCATTCAACTCTTTTTCATCGGTAATAGTATAAACCCCTTGTCCAGCATTTGAATAAGGGTTTTTAATAACTGCTTTGCCACCAAACTTTTGCACCCAAAGGGGAATTTCAAGTTTTGAAACATCTTTAATTGTCTCAGGCATATTTATTTTTAAACCGCTGCTGGCCAACTCAGAGTTATAAAACTCATAAGCTTTATTAGCGAGAAGTTTATTTCTTCCTCCCGCGAGACAAACGAGAGTTGAGTTGTAGATAAAAGTTTTAGACGTAACCGGAATTCGATTCCAAGGTTTTTGGGTGACATAACGATAAGCCGCTCTGATTGGCACCTGCTGACCATTATAATTGAGTTGCATCACTCCTTGATCAAAATGGATATACTGTTCTTCGTTATCCATATGAGGAATGAGATAGACACACTCTCCGGTGATATCTGCGAGAGTGGACGCATAGCCAGAAACTTCCATATAGTTTTTGTCGTAGATTACCGCCAAAGAGCCTTTGGGTAATCTTTTCTTTTTTAAAAGGGGAAGAAAAGAATTTTCAATTAAATAGCGATAGCCACGGTAATCATCCGAGTCACTGCGCGGAGGCATGGACTTTTGCCCAGATGGACAAGAGTTGGTTTCCAAAACAACCATTCTTCTGCGGCCTGATTCGGTAGTAACGTAAAAAAGATCCGCGCCTCCCCAATAAAAGTGTTTGGACTGATATTTCAGGATCTCTTCTAGTTTAGCTTTATCCACTTGAGGGTTAAGATGAGTATAACGCTTAGCAACCCTTTCATGATCAAGATTAAAAAAATGACTCACCATAGGATGAAGTTGAGCGTTTAACGCTTTAGGATAAAAATGATTATCTGCTTCAAAATGATCTGGTGTTATAACTTCTATTTTTTTCATTTTACTCCTCAAAATATCGAAGCCAGATTAACACATCTTAATGTCTTTGCGCAAAGTCAATATTCGTTTAAGATATCTTCATGAAAAAACTAATTGCCTATTTCTTTAACAGACCCCTCCTCACTAATATTATTTTTATCCTTACTATGGGGATGGCCATTTTTGCTTGGAAAAATTTTGTCAGCAAAGAAGAAATGCCGGAGTTTGCAAGTAACTGGGTCCGCATTAATATCAGCTATCCAGGAGCAGCGGCAGAAGATGTGGAATTATTTGTCACAAAGCCTCTCGAAGATGAACTTAAAGGTGTTGTGGGAATTAAAGAGGTACAATCCACTTCCAGTGTAGGCTCCAGTAGTTTTCGAATTGTTATTGATGATAATTACCCTGATAGTGATGAAGTCGTTAAAGAAATTAAAGATGCAACTCTTAGAGTCAACTATCCAAGTGAAGTCAGAGACCTCCCTAGTATTCGCCAGTTTAAAAGTTCTGAGAAAGCCATCATGGACTTGGGATTTTATCACAAAGGATATAGATCTCTTGATGTCAAAGGTCGTCAAGAATTGCAACAGGCGGTCTTAAATTTTGAAAATCAACTCACGGCTCTACCTGAAATTAGCTCAGTAACAAGATCCCATTATCTCAAGCCAGAATTGCAAATTCTTGTGAGTCCAGAAACGAATAATGAACTCGAGCTCTCTCTCACAGAAATATTAAATCAAATTAGAAATAATCATATAAGAGTGCCCATAGGTTCATTGCAAGATCAGGGCGAGAGCAAAATAACAGCTCTGAACGAATATGAGAATGTTGAAAGTTTTAATGAGCTCATTCTCAGAGGTAATTATGAAGGGAATAATATCAAGTTAGCTGAGATATCGAAAATTCAAGACGGCTTTGAGCGCTCTAATTCAATTTTTAAAATCAATGGCCATGAAGCGGTTTTTTTGAATATTAGAAAAAGTATTTCCACTGATATCATCACCGCTCAGGAAAAAGTTAAGAATTTTATTGATCAATATAAGAAAGACAAACCCGACTCTCAGATTGGAATTGCTATGATGGATGATGAGTCCTATGCGGTCAGAAATAGACTTAGCATCATCTCCAGCAATGGTCTTATTGGCTTTGTTCTCATTATGCTGGTCTTACTTGTTTTCTTAAATTTTAAAACAGGATTTTGGGTGGCCATGGGAATCCCCTTCTCCATGTCTTTCACCCTCTTAATCGCACACTTGTATGGCTATACCGTAAACAATATGACCTTAGCTGGTATTATCATCGTTCTTGGTATTGTGGTGGATGACGCTATCATCATAGCAGAGAATATCATGCGTAAAAAAGAAGAAGGTCTCTCATTAAAAGATGCCTGTGTGGAAGGAAGTTATGAAGTGTGGAAGCCGATCACTGCCAGTATTATCACCACCTGCGTTGCTTTTGTCCCCCTTCTCTTTTTTGAAGGATTTTTTGGAAAACTAGTCTCCTACATCCCTCTCATTGTTATTTTAATGCTCCTAGGTTCATTAATAGAATCTCTCTTTATCTTGCCAGCTCACCTTAATTCAAAAGAAAAATTAGGCAATGAAAAAACGGAGACATGGTTTCATCCTATAGAGAGGAAATACGAAAGATTTTTAAAGAGTTGCATCAAAGGAAAAGTATGGGTTTTCCTTTCTCTCATCTTATTTTTAGCTGCATCATCTTTTGTTTTTATCAATGAAATGAGTTACGTCATGTTTCCAAGAGAAGAAAGTGAGGAGGTTGTCATCAAGGTCACAACTCCTAAAGGCTCTGATCGTTTTACAACTTCTCAGTTGATATATCCATTGGAAGAAATCATTCTCAAAGAAAAAGAAAATGTCGTGGCCATTAGAAGTAGTATTGCTATGTCTCGCCGAGGAGGAAATGTTAGAGAGAATGAAGCCTCAGTTTTAGTTGAAGTCTATCCCTTAGATGAAAGAACAGAGCCACTTAGTAAGCTCATTTCTCGCTGGGAAAAAGCTGCTGCCCAAATAGAAGGGCTTGAGGAAGTTAAGTTCCTCAAAGGAAGATGGGGAAATGATTCGGGAAGTGCAGTTGAAGTGCAAGTCCAAGAAAATAATGATGAGAATAGATCTCTTATCACTCAGAGGATTAAAACTGAATTAGAAAAACTTGAGAGTATCAAAGAAGTAGAGATAGATGACCCTCTCATTAAAAATGAATTTCTTTTTAAAATTAACCAATCTCAACTGATAAAGCTTAATGTTGATCCGATGAAGTTAACAACAGCCTTAAGAACATATGTCGAAGGATCTATTGCTTACTCCATTAATAAAGGAGAAGAAGAAATTGATGTAAGAGTTTCTGTCCCTGATAAAACCAAGGATAATATCAAAGATCTGTTAATGTTATTTATTGAAAACAAAAATGGACAACTTATTAGATTAGATAAAATGGTTTCCATTGAACAGGTGCAAAGACCAGTCAGTATCCAAAGGGATAATTTTAAACGCTCTACGATGGTTTATGGGGATCTCAAAGAAAAAGCACAGATGACTCCTCTTGATATCGCAGATTATATCGAGCAAAATATCTTTCCCCCACTTAAAAGAGACTTTCCCAATGTGATTTTTAGTTTCAAAGGTGAAATTGAAGACACTCGTGAGAGCCAGGGTGAGTTTTTTAATTCAATTATACTTGTTATTATCCTGATATACTTCATCTTGGTTGTTATGTTTGATTCGTTTGTCATGCCGTTAATCGTTTTATCATCTGTTCCTTTTGGAGTTTCAGCAGTGGTTTGGATTCTGATGGCCCATGGTATGAGTATTTATGGATTTTTTGCAATTATAGGGGCACTAGGGATGATTGGTGTTGTAGTGAATGATTCCATTGTTATGATTGATAAAATCCTCAATGATACTGGAGACAATCAAAAAACCCTAATCGAAAGAATTACAAGTACTGCAAGCACTAGACTAAGACCTATTATTGTCACGACACTGACTACAGTGGTAGGTGTACTTCCTACTGCTTATGGAATTGCCGGATATGATTCAATGCTTGCAGAGATGATGTTAGTAATGGGCTGGGGACTTCTTATTGCAACACTTATTACTTTGCTTATAGTCCCCTGCCTCATGAGTATAGTTCTTAGGGATTAGCCTAACAGACTGTTAAGCATCCAAGCTGTTTTTTCATGGTACTCAATACGAGCTCCGAGTAGACTATTGGTTCCTTCATCGTTTGCTCCTTCAAGCAATGGAAGAATTTCTTTAGCCGTTCTTACAACTTGCTCATGATCTGCAAGTAAGTTTTTAATCATGGTCTCAGAATCCGTATCTAGGCTGGTATCGTCTTTCACGCGGCTTAATTCAGCAAACTCTGCGTAAGACCCAGGTGATTTCTCTCCAAGCACTCTAATTCTTTCTGCAATTTCATCGACTGCTTCTGCTAATACGGTGTAGTGCTCTTCAAACATAAGGTGTAGGGTTTGAAACATATGACCTGTCACATTCCAGTGATACTTATGAGTCTTTAAATAAAGGGTATAAGTATCGGCAAGTAATCTTGAAACCCCTTTAGAAATTTCAACTCTTTTGTTTTCTTCAATTCCTGTGTTTAAACTCATTTTATCTCCTTGATTTAAATTAACTTGTTTCTATCATGACAAATAATCTGATAGACATCCAATCAGAAGTTTCAATCTCTATATAGAGATAATCTATCCTCACTTGGACAATTCATAGATATAAAATTACAACGAGCTTGAGTTCTATTCAAGAGGGAAGATGATTAGAAATCTACATATTTACTTAATAAGTGAAGATCATGCCCGACTCCTCTGCTTGGGCTTTAGTGATGGGGAGTCTGGTATAAGAATTATAAAGACATCCTCGAAGGTAGGCAGATTCTAAATTAGATTGACTTAAATCAGCTCCTCGCAAATCACAACGATCTAGATGAGCCCCATAAAAACTGGTGTTTCCAATTTTTGCATCTCGAAAATTAGATTCCCTCAAGGTTGTATTCGCAAAAGAACATTCATTTATCTGTGCATCTTCAAAACATGAACCATCTAAGTCAGAATTAGAAAAACTCGTTTTTTCAATACAACTATGTTTAAAGTTTGACCTCCACACTCGCATATCTTTCATATTAGATTGAGAAATAAGTGACCCTACAAACAAAGACTTTTTCATATGAGACTTAAAAAAATTGCAGGATTTGATATTGGCCTTACTGAAATCGGATTTATTAAGATTGGCAATAGAGAAGTCAGAATTTCTGATGCGGGAAGAATTAAAATTAATCCCCTCCACGTGGGCTGATCTTAGTGATGTTTGCTTAAAAGCTGACTCAGAAAAATCAAGAGAAGCTAATTTAAGTCTATGATATTGTGTATGCATAAATATCTTCTCCCACTCCTCTTTTTTATAAGTATTTAGCAGAAAATCAGAAATCAGCATGACATTTACTTTATCATTTTTTGTAAATTTCTTAACATTTAAGCATAATAAATCTGATATTATTTTCTACTAATATAGAAACACTTCTTCATAACGAGTTTTAATAATGTATAAAATCAATTTCAATCATCTCTACCATTTTCTCATCATCGCCCAAGAAGGCTCCATTGTGGCAGCTTCACGTAAACTTAATGTCACCCAGCCCGCCTTAAGTCATCAACTTAAAGCTTTGGAGGAAGATATAGATGAAAAGCTTTTTGATCGTAAGGGTAAACGATTAGTACTCAATAAAAATGGTGAACAAGTCATGTCTTATGCTAAAAAAATTTTCAGACAGACTGAGGAAATGCTGAACTTTGTAAAATCAGACCATCATGCCCCGGTAAAAATTGTTAAAATTGGAGTCGTTCCTTGGGTAAGCAAAGATTTTATCATTGAGCTCACCAGACCTTATCTTCTTAACAAATACTTTCAACTCCATATCACCTTTAAGGGATTAGATACCCTCATCAAAGAAGTGAAAACAGGAGAAATAGATCTTCTTATTTGTGATGCTCCCTACTCTGGCAGAATCAAGAAACTCAAAGGTCATTTTCTTAAAGAAGAAGATATATATGCGCTCACTTCTCCAAATGTGAAATTAACCGGTAAATTCCCTAAGTGTCTTTCTCAACAAAAATACTTATCTTTTCAAGGTCAATGTTCAACCCAAGAAATTATTGAGTCTTTTCTTAATGAACACCAATTAGATCTCTCCATGGAAGCAGAACTAAATGACAGTGAGCTTATTCGTAAGTGCTGTGAGGAAATGCCCGTCGTAGCCTTTCTCCCTAAGACTGCGGTTAAAGAACAAATCAAAAGAAAAGATTTGATTAAGTGGGGCCTTTTAAAAAATAAAAAATTTCAATACTGGGCAGTGACTAAAAGAGACATCTCTAAAAACAGCTTGGTAACCGAGCTTTTACAAAGATTTAGAAAAACTAGATAAATAATGAACGACTTTGACATAAGTTTACTTGTGACCAAATTTACATTTTTTTTGCACCTGGTGATGATTGACGAGGCCCCTAAAAAGTTTAGAATTTATTAGGAGCTGCAAACTCCTACACACCCCCAAGGAGGAAGTATGCAAAAACTTCAAAAACTTACCCGTCACACCAGCTTAGAGTATGGTATTTATCTGAGAGATGAAATAAGACAGAATATTAGAAATCGTATCTTAAGATTAAGAGAGTTAGCACCCAGTAATTCTAATATTAGACTTTCTTTTAAAATGCCCTTTAACAAAATCAAAGGGATTTTAACGATCAACTCTTTTGGAAAAAGTTTCAAAGCTGAAGCTGATAACACCGACCCCACGGTCTTATTTGATTTACTTGAAGACGAAATAAAAAAACAACTGAATAAATGGAAATCAGATCGCTTTTCAGAAAGTCATATTTCAGATGCGTCTTTAGCTTAAAAGGGACAAGAAATTGTCCCTTAGTCTTTAGAGCATTTTAGCTGACTTTATGACGATAGGTTCTTTAGGGACATTTTGATAAGGACCATGAGATCCAGTTTCTACTGATTTAATTTTGTTAACTGTATCCATCCCTTTAATAACTTTCCCAAAAACACAATATCCCCAATCATTTTTTGATTGATAATCCAAGCGACTATTATCTGCGACATTTATAAAAAACTGAGCTGTCGCTGAATGAGGATCACTCGTTCTGGCCATGGCAATAGTTCCTTTTTCGTTACTCAAGCCATTATTGGCTTCGTTACGAATGGAGCCACTGGTTTGTGCTTCACTCATGTCCGGCTTATGTCCGCCACCCTGGATCATAAAGCCATCAATGACCCGATGAAAGATAAGTCCGTCGTAATGTTTCGCTTTCACATATTTAATAAAGTTTTCAACTGTTTTTGGGGCTTTCTCATCATTGAGTTCAATCACTATATCTCCCATAGATGTACTCAACTCAACTTTAGGCCCAGCCCACGCGACTCCACAAATCACAATTAAAAAAAGCATTAATCTCATATTTCCTCCAGTCATTGCTTGGCATTATTAAAAATAATCGTTCTAATATTGTTATGGAAAACTACTTTTATTTTATATGCCTAGAGTCTAATATTGCACTCCTGAGAGAAGAAATCAAACTCTTTGCTCCTGAATTAAAACCCAGTTTTTCCAAAAAAAACTTTCTCACCTACAAAGCTTCTCAACTCCCTGACTATGATTTTGCTTTTGCCTTAGAGTGGGGATTGAATAATGATGTTTCGCAAGAGAGTATCGAAAATAAATTGAAGTGCACTCAATCGGAAAAAATTCCCGAAGGTGCGCCTTCAAGGGCCTATCTCAAAATAGCTGAAGCCTGTCAGAAATATGAAATTAATGATCCTAGTCTGCATTGGATTGAATTTGGTTCGGCACCAGGAGGTGCCAGTTATTATCTCTGTCAAAACTTTCATCAAGTGACAGGAGTCGACCCAGCAGAGATGAGTCCCATTGTGCTAAATCATGAAAAATTCTTACATATTAAAAAGCCCATTCAAAACCTAAGACCCAGTGATTTTGACTTTAAGGGCTACCAATTCATCACCAGTGATTTAAATTTAAACCCCAAACAGGCGATCAAAGAAGTCCTTCGTTGCAGTCAGTTTTTTCGATCCATCCAAGGTATTTTTATGACGGTGAAAATTGTTAAAAAAGATCATGTAAAGCATATACCTAAATTTTGCCAGTCGTTCAGAAATGCTGGTTTTAAACATATTCAAAAGTGTCAATTGCCTTCTCATAAGCAAGAATTTTTAATTTATGCGAGCAAGCAATGAGAGCTTGCTTCATTTTACTATTTTTGATACGACCAGCTTTTTCTCTCGAGATGAGTTATTCACTTATAGACATTGAGAATTCAAAAGTCATCACACAGAAAAACTCTTCACAAGAAATGGTACTGGCATCAGTGTCAAAGATTTTCACGAATTATTATGCTCTTAAAAAGTTGGGGGCTCAATTCCAATTTAATACTTCTCTCTACTATGAGGGAGCAATAAAAGAAAATATACTCAAAGGAAATATATACTTAAAAGGTTCGGGAGATCCTTATCTTACCTCTCAACATCTTAATTCTTTTGTTCATCATTTACTTAAACTAGGAATACGCAAAATTGACGGGGAATTCTATATTGATGATAAATCCTTTCCTTTCTCAGAGAGAATAAATTCTCTGGGGTTGGAAGATCAACCAGACAACCCTTCATTTGGAGCGCTCAACGCAGATTTTAATCGAATCAAGCTCTGGCAATATGGATCAGAAACTGTAGCTCCTCTTAAGCATATTAAGCTCACACCAAAAAAGGTTTATTCCCATGGCCTTAGATACCGACAACTCCCCAGTCCTTCTGTAAATGAGTTCTGGCAAGTGAACACCGAAGAGCCTAAAATATTTTCAGAAGATATTCCTACAAGACACGCAAGCTATTTTACAGCGGAATTATTCAGAGGTATGGCATCTAACTATGGAATAACTTTGCCTTCGCCCAAAAAAAAATCTCTTCCTAAAAAAGCTACGAGAATATGTTCCCATAAAAGCCTTCCTTTGATTAGACTTTCTGCTTTAAGCTTAGAGTATAGCAATAATCTTATGGCCGAAAGTATTCTGCTGGCAGCTGCTAACTTGGAAACCTCGTCTCCACTTTCACTTAAAGACTCTGCTAAGAAAATGAAAAGTTGGTATCAAAAAGAATTTAAAAACTTAAAGTTCAAAAATACTTCTTTTGAGAATGGGTCAGGACTGA
>CEQY01201092.1_pt1 | contig 12030 bp, 10 predicted proteins | sample 361391 | NCBI WGS metagenome assembly CEQY01 (sample SAMEA2621075, study PRJEB7988) | marine metagenome | isolation source: saline water (ENVO:00002010), including
AAACTAGCTGAAAAGAATATCTTTTGCAGACCCGGAACACATGCAGTACATAATTTAGATTATTTCAAAAAAAAATTTAAATATAAAGAATATGATTTTCCAAATTCAAATTATGCAGATAAAAATTCAATTGCATTTCCCCTGCATAACAATATGAAAAAAAAAGATTTCGAAAAAATTGTGATTGAAATAGAGAAACTTTTTTAAAATGTGCGGAATCTCCGGAATTATATCATTTAACAAAAACATTAATCATCAAAATCTAAAATCAGATTTAAAAAAAATGATTAATGAGATTTCTCATAGAGGACCAGATGGCGAAGGTATATGGATAAAGGAAAATGTGTTTTTTGCTCATAAAAGACTTTCAATAATCGATCTCAGTAATAATGCTAAACAACCTATGATTAGTGGATGTGGAAGGTATGTATTAAATTTTAATGGTGAAATATACAATTATATTGAGCTCAGGAAAATTTTAGAAACTAGAGGCCATGTTTTTTTAAGTAATTCAGATACAGAGGTGTTATTAAATTCTTATATTGAATGGGGTGACGCATTTCTAAAAAAATTGAATGGAATGTTTGCTTTTTCAATTTATGACAAAAAAACAAAAAATTTAATCCTAGCAAGAGATAGATTTGGAACCAAACCCTTATATTTTAGCGTTTATAATAATACTTTATATTTTAGTTCTGAAATTAAATCTTTTTTTAAAATTCATAATTTTAAAAAAGAAATAAATATTAAGTCTTTATCTCAATATTTAATTTTTCAAAATATCATCTCGAATGACACTTTATATAATAAGATAAAAATTTTACCTGCAGGAAATTTTATTAAAATTAATGAAAATAATTTAAATAAATTTTCATTTAAAAAGTTTTGGGATTTTAATTTTGTTGAGGATAAAAATTTAAATGAGAATTATTGTCAGGAAAAATTAAAATTCCTTTTAGAAAAGTCAATTACAAAACAAATTAGATCTGATGTAGAAATTGGAACTTATCTAAGTGGAGGAATTGATTCTGGAATATTAAATTTAATTGCTTCTAAAAAATTAAAAAATATTAAATCTTTTACTTGTGGTTTTGATTTGAGTTCTGCTTCAGGTATAGAAATGAATTTTGATGAAAGAAAAAAAGCAGAAGAATTATCGAATATATGTAAAACTGATCATTTTGAAATAGTTTTAAAAGCAGGAGATATGGAAAAATCTCTTAAAAGATTAAATTATATACTAGACGAACCGAGAATTGGTCAAAGTTATCCAAACTTCTATATTGCAAATTTAGCAAGTAAATTTGTGAAAGTAGTTTTGAGTGGTGTTGGAGGAGATGAGTTATTTGGTGGATATCCCTGGAGATATTATCATGGTGTGGGAGATAAAAACTTGGATGAGTATTTGGAAAATTATTTTAAATTTTGGCAAAAAATATTAAATTTGAATGAATTAAGTAAAATTCTTTCTCCACTTAAAAGTGAGTTAAAAGACTATAGCATAAAGGAGGAATTTAAAAATGTCTTCAAGCCATATTATAATAATGAGATAGAAATAAATAATAAAACAAATCTCTCGCTTTACTTTGAAAGTAAAACTTTTTTGAATGGACTTTTGTTAGTTGAGGATAGGATTAGTATGTCAAATGGAATGGAGACAAGGTTGCCTTTCTTAGAAAATGATCTTGTGAAATTTGCGCAAAAAATACCAATGAAATTTAAAATAAAAAATTTAAAAAAAGAAATAAAATTTAATGAAAATCAGCAGGGAAATAAGAGAGAAAAATATTTCAGTAAAACAAGTAGTGGAAAAAATATTTTAAGAAAGGTTATGAAAAAATATTACAATAAAAAGTTTTTTAATTTTCCAAAACAAGGATTTTCGTCTCCAGATGCAAGTTGGTTTAGAGGAGAGAGCATTGATTTTGTTAATGAAAAATTATTAAATAAAAATTCAAATATTTATAATTTTATAGATTTTAAGTTTACTAAAAATAAAATTTTTGAACATACTAAGGGAAATAAAAATAATCGTTTATTTATATGGTCAATGCTTAGTTTGCAGGAAATTTTTAACAGGTTGTAAAATATGAATTTACTTCTTGCGTTTAAAATAAATCTTAAGCCGCCAGGTGAGTTAGCTATTAATGAAATTAATGATGTTATTAAAAATTTTCAATTTGTTAAACAATTTGGAAATTATCATGATAATGGCTGGAAAAGTATTGGTTTGGTTACTGCCAATGGTGATCCTAATGAGGATAGGGATTTAAATACAAAATATTATAAAAAAACCGAAATTTTGAAATCTATGACTCATTTAAATAAATATTTAGATGAAATTAAAACTGAAAAAAAAAGAGTTAGAATTATGAAACTTGAAAAAAGAAGTAAAATTTTCTTACATTTCGACAGATCTGAAACTTATGATCTAGGATTTTTAAGAATTCATATTCCAATAATTACAAATGAAAATGTAATTACTACAATATTGAAGAAAAAATATTATTGGAAATTTAATGAAGTTTGGTTTGCAGATTTTTCATTTCCTCATAAAGTTGAAAATAATAGTGATTTTGACAGATATCATTTAGTAATAGACTGTCATAAAAATAATTTCACAGATAGTTTAATTTCTGAAACTTATAAAAAACAAAATAAAATAAGATTTTTTTTAAGATTTATTTATCAGAATATTTTTAGAGTATGTAGAAAATTTAAAATTAGTTATCCCTTTGCTTAAAATATTTGATCATAAACAGAAAAATCAAGAAATATTAGAAAAAAAATTTTCTTCAGATGCGTTTTATCTTTATCACGATAAAAAAAAAAATTTATTTTTATATAGTGATAACTTAAACGAACTAATAAATTCAAAATTTTTACCAAGTAAACTTGAGATAAATCATGAGGCTATTAATCATCTATTTTTAACAAGTATCGTTCCTCCACCTCTAACAGTTTACAAAAATCTTTTTAAAATAGGACATGGTATCAAAGTAAAATTATATTCTGAAGGTTCTTTAATAGGATTTAAATTTTATGATGAAAACAATGAATTAAAAATTAAGTCTAAAAATATTTTTGAGGAAAAAGATGAGGCATTTATTTTACAAAAACTATATGAGGAAATTGAATTAAAAAAAGATAAAAGCCTGAATGATCTTTTATTTCAGAGTAGTGGAAAAGACTCAAATATGATTGCCATTAGCTATTCTTTATTTGGAAAAGCTCAAAACTTGACTTGCTTAACTTATAATGAGGATGAAATTTATTTTGCAAAAAAAATAAGTGATAAATTGGGAATTAAACATATTCCATTAAAAATTCATGATTTGAAAGAAGATGAATTTGAAAATAAATTATTAGAAAAAATGGAAAATTCTTTTTTTCCTAATACAGATAATGCCTTTTTAGGATATTTTTTTTATAATGATGGTTTATTAAATACTCCGCATAACCTTATCGATGGAATGGGAAATGATATATACATAGGACATGTGCCAAAGAAAAGAGAGTTTTATATGCAATATTTTTCAAATTTTTTTTCAAAATTTAATTTTATAACTAATTATACAAATTCAATTTTAATTAATGAGATATTAAAAAAAAAAGTTTTTTGGACTGGCTTAGTAGGATTACCGTTGCTTGATAATAAAAAAATTTTGAATAATTTTAATGATGAAAGTGATTTTTATGAAAATAAAATTTCTAAAAATGATGACTATTTCAAGATAAGATCAAAAATAAGAGGAAGATATGTAGATCTAGAAAAGTTTATTACAAAATTACAATGTTATAGCCAAATAGTTAATTCTAAAGCAATATTTCCTTGGACAAATAGTGAGTTAGCCACTTATTTTCTTAATTTAAATGATCAGTATTTATTTGATAAGAGATTATTAAAAAATAAATTAATTTTAAGAAAAATACTAGAAAAGAGATTAAGTATTGACTTTGATAAAATTGGAAAAAAAGATTTTAAATTTAATTACTGGAAATTGATGAATACAAATAAAAAATTTGTAATAAACACAATTATTAATTGTTCACTTTTTACAAATAAAAATTATTTAAAATCTTTAATAGAAAAATTATTTAGCAATGCACTAAAAAATAATTTAATTTCGAATAGAAGTAAAACTCTTATAAATCAAATATTTCAAATATGCATATGGTACAATAATTCAAAATATATAAAAAAGTAAGCAATGTACCTTTTGTTTGTAAAAAGATTAATAGACATTCTCTTATCCATTATTTTATTAGTTTTTTTAATACCTATATTTTTATTAATAATTTTTATTATCAAATTGGACTCAAAGGGTCCAATTTTTCATTATTCAAAAAGGATAGGGTGTAAATCGAGAATTTTTTTAATGCCAAAATTTAGAACTATGAAAATAAATACTCCTAATGTTGCAACGCATAAATTAAAAAATCCAAAAAAATACATAACCAGAGTCGGTAAATTTTTACGAAAAACTAGCTTAGATGAAATACCTCAAATTATTTCAGTTTTAAATGGACAAATGAGTTTTGTAGGTCCTAGACCTGCTTTATTTAACCAATATGATCTCATTAAAATGAGAAAAGAAAAAAAAATCGATCAACTTTTACCTGGGATAACTGGTCTAGCACAAATAAAGGGCAGAGATAAAATTTCAATAAAAAAAAAAGTAGAATATGATTATAAATATTTTAAAACATGTTCATTTTTAAATGATATATCAATTCTAATTAATACTTTTTTAAAAATGTTAATTAACAAAAATAACGAAATTTCGCATTAATGAATTTAAATATAAGTGAATATAGAAATATTAAGAATTTTATAATTTTGAGTGTTGATATTATCTCTTGTATTTTATCAATTTGGCTTGCATTTTCATTAAGATTAGAGGTGATATATGTCCCGACTTCGAATTTTTATTTTCACTCATTTATTTCTATAATCGTATTTACATCAGTTTTTTTCTTTAGAAAAAATTATGATGTGATTTTTAGAACTCAAGGTATCAATGATTTAAAAAATATATTTTTGTCTTGGTTAATATCACTATCAATAATTTTTGCTTTATTAAAAATTTTAAACTTTCAACCTGACTTGAGATATTTTGAGAGCACATCTTCCTCAATTATTATCATTCAGGGTTTTATTTTCGGTTTTATGTTGCTAACCTCAAGAGCTATATTAGTTTTTTTTTTAATTTATTTTCTAAAAAAAAAACAGTATGAGAATGTTGCAATATATGGAGCAGGATCTGCAGGACAACAATTTCTTCAATCATTAAATTTAAGCGATAATTTTAGAATTGTATATTTTTTAGATGACAATAAAAGATTAATAAATAATTCAATCAATTCAATTAAAATTATTGATTTTGAAAAATTTAAAAAAGTATTTAAACATGAAAATATAAAAAAAATATTTATCACTATACCTTCTCTTAAAAATGAACAAAAAAACAAGCTGCTAAATAAATTAGAAGATTTAGATTTAGAAATTAAGATTTTACCCTCATTAAATGAATTAGCGAACACAAGAATTGATTATTCCAATCTTAAAAATATCGAAATTAAGGATATTTTAAATAGAGATATAAATTTTAATCATGAGCAAGTATCTAAATACTTTGTAAATAAAAACATTCTTATTACAGGCGCAGGTGGTTCTATAGGTAAAGAGATAACTAAACAAATTTCTAAATTAGAAATTAAAAGATTGATAATTCTGGATAATAGTGAATTAAATTTATTTGAGATAGAAAAAGAGGTTTCTTTAATCAAAAATAAAAATTTTGAACTTGTTACAAAGCTTATTGATATTACAAATAAAAACAAATTAGATAAAATGTTTAATAAATACAATATAGATATTTTATTTCATGCAGCAGCATATAAACATGTAGATCTATTAGAAAGAAATCCCATTGAGGCTTACAAAAATAATCTCCTAGGCACATCTTATTTGGTAAAATTATCTGAAAAATATAATTTAGATAAAATGATTTTAATATCTACTGATAAAGCAGTTTATCCGTTAAATGTAATGGGTTTTACTAAAAGATTTTCAGAACTATTTTTACAATCATATTCAGTTGAAAAAAATTGTAGAACTGTATTTTCATCAGTAAGATTTGGAAATGTTTTGGGCTCATCTGGCTCAGTAATACCAATTTTTCAAAATCAAATCAGAAAAGGTGGACCAGTTACTGTCACGGACAAGAAAGTTACAAGATTTTTTATGACAATACCTGAAGCAGTTAAGTTAATTTTAGAATCCTCATGTTTAGCTAAAAATAATGAAATATATTACTTAGACATGGGTAAATCTCATAATATATACGAGTTAGCAAAAAAAATGATCAGATTAAATGGTTTAAAACTTAAAACCAAAGATGAAAAAGGAGATATTGAAATTATTTTTACTGGCTTAAAAAAAGGTGAGAAAATTTACGAAGAACTTTCATACTCTAAACCAGAAAATTTTAGCATTAATAAGAATATATTAATTGATAGTTATAACTTTGGTAATTCAAAAGAGATTTTAAATAATTTAGAGAAATTAATAAACTATATCGAGAATGAGAATTATGAAGAAATTTTAGAATTTTCTAAAAAAATTAAAACTCATTAAAAATGAAATTAAATTTTTTAAATTATCAAAATTTAGTTTTTATCTGTTTTTATATTCTTCCTTTAGCACTAATAAGTGGACCATTGATCTCAGAAATACTAATGGGTTTGATCGGAATATACGGTGTAATTCAATTTTCTAAAAATAAACAAGCTATAAAATCTATTCAAAAATATATTAATATTTTACTTATTTTTTATTTAGTTTTAATTATTTCATCTTTAATAAGCTATAATTTATTTATAAATAAATTAGAAATTTTCGCATACTTAAGGTTCATTTTATTTATAATTGGTGGATTTTTATTAATTAAAAATAATAATTTTTTTGAAAAGAAATTACTTAGAATTTTTTTTATAATTTTTGTAATTTTATTTTTTGACAGTATTTATCAATTTTTATTTAATAAAAATATTTTAAATTTTCCAATTATAGAAGAAGGAAGAGTTAGTAGTTTTTTTAGAGATGAATTAATTATGGGAAGTTTTGTGGTAAGATTTTTACCGGTTTTTTTATCTTTATATTTTTTAAAAAAATATTCCAATAAAATAGATATAAAAGTTATTTTTATTTTTATATCTTCATTCATTCTGATTTTATTAAGCGGAGAAAGAACTGCTTTATATTTGTTTTTTTTACAAAGTTTTATGTTTTTATTATTCATTAAAGGATTTAAATTTGAAAAATATACTCTGATCTTTTTAAGCTCAGCCATGTTATTAATTATTTTTTTAACTAATAATACGATCAAGCCCAGAATTTTAGAACACACATATAATTCAATATATTTTGATGAAAGTTTTAAAATTGAAACTACAGACCATTATAGAATCTTTAAAGATTTTGAAACTGTATATAAAAATCAAAATAAATTTTTTGGAGTAGGTCCAAAGAATTTTGAAAAGGCTTGCGATAAATTTAAGAATTCAAAAAAAATACTAGACAAGTGTGCAAATCACCCACATAACTCTTATCTTCAAATTTTAAATGAAACTGGCTTTGTAGGATTTATTATACTTTTTTTTATATTTATTTATTTCTTGCGCGATTTAATTGTTTTGTGCTTAAGTAATCGTAATAAAGTAAATTTTAATTCTCAATTTTGTTTATTAGTAGCTATTTTAACATCAATATTTCCTCTAGCTCAAACTGGTGATTTTTTTAATAATTGGATTAGCATAGTATATTTTTTTCCTATACCGCTTTATTTGAAATATAAGACAATTTAAACTTTAGATAAATAATGAAATTTATTTTCTAAAGTAAAGAATTGATAAATAAAGGAAAGTAAAAATTATAACTCCATTAACAAACCCTTTAAAAAGCAAAAAAAATGAACTTTTAACGATTTTTTGATTATTAATTTCTATATTCATAGACAATAGTTCGTTTAGATTTTCTTTTAAAAATTGTTCCATGCTCAAGTTTTTAATTAAAACTTTACAATCATTATATCTTGTTTTGAATTTATTTACTCTTGATACTAGAGAATTGTAAGCTTCATGAATTAAAAAAGTTGATGCAACGTATTCTTTTTGGCCCAATTTTTCTCGTAACCTAATAATATCTCTATATTCTTTATTCCATTGCTTAACCTTCTTTAAATTTTCCTCAGCTGAAAGATTGGTTTGGTAATTCTCAATTGTTTTATAACAATTGTAATCAGATAGATGATTTTCATAATCAATAATATTTCTATCGAGGTCTTGTCTAAATTTATTATTTATTTTTTTATTTAAATCAGAAACTGTCTTTTTTAAAATTTTAATATTTTCCTCTTCATCAAAACTTACTTTTGCAAAATAGTGAATTTTAGTTCCCTGTCTTATGTACTGTATTTGATGTTTCTTATTAAATTGATCATAATTTTTCAAATACTCTGATGCAATAATTTGAGCAGATTTTGAGACAAAATCATCAAGTATGTGAACATCGTAATTTGGACTTGAAATATGATTTGGGAAATAATTGTCACCAGCATAAACATATTTTACTATATATTCAGAATTTATTTTTCCTAATTTTTGATAATTTATAAAATAAGAAATTAAAGATCCTAACAACCCAAAAATTATTGCTATGATAATATTTTTAACATGTATATTCATTTAGTTATATATTGATATTTAATATAGTATGAATTTAATATTAAAATAATGAATTATATCAAGATAATTGTAACTGGTGGTGGAGGTTTTATCGGGGGAAACTTGATAAGGTATTTGTTAAATTCGAATTATAAAGTTCTAAATTTAGATAAATTAACTTATGCAGCAGATAAAAAATCGCTAAAATATTTCAATAAACAAAAAAATTATAGATTTGAGAAAGTTGACATATCAAATTATAAAAAAATAAGTGAAATCATTACTAGTTACAAACCAAACAAAATTATAAATTTAGCAGCTGAAAGTCATGTAGATAGGTCAATAGAAAGTTCAAAACAATTTATAAAATCAAATATTATAGGGACTGCAAGTTTACTTGAAGCGTCATTGAAATTTTATAAAAAAAATAAATTAAAAAATTTTTTATTTCATCATGTAAGTACTGATGAGGTATATGGTGATTTAGAAGAAAATAAACATAAATCATTTAAAGAAACTACTAACTATGATCCTGGTAATCCCTACTCAGCAAGCAAGGCTGGCGCTGATCATTTTGTAAAGTCATGGCAAAAAACATATAACTTACCAACAATAATTTCTAACTGTTCTAATAATTTTGGTCCCTACCAATACCCAGAAAAACTTATTCCTTCTGCTGTGATGTCTTTATTATTTAAAAAAAAAATCGGAATTTATGGAGATGGAAGTCAAATTAGAGACTGGATCTATGTTCAAGATCATGTGAGAGCTTTAGAGAAAATATTTAAAAAAGGTAAACATGGTGAAAACTATAATGTGGGTTCAAATAATCCAATTAAAAATATAGATCTAATAAAAAAAATTTGTAAATATTTTTTCAAAATCAAAAATATAAAATATAATGATCGCGATTTTAAAAATCATATTGAATTTGTAGTTGATAGACCAGGTCACGATAAAAAATATTTAATTAATTCAAGTAAAATAAGAAAAGACTTAAACTGGAGACCAATTTATAACTTTGATAAAGCAATTCATGATACAGTTAGATGGTATATTGTTAATTTTGATTGGTGGAAAAAGTTATATAAAAATAAAAAAATAAACAGGAGAGGTTTATCAATTAAATGAAAGGTATAATTTTAGCAGGAGGAAAAGGTTCGAGGTTAAGACCACTAACTGCATCTATAAGTAAACAGCTACTCCCGATTTTTGATAAACCTTTGATTTATTATCCACTATCTGTTCTAATGATTGCAAAAATTAAAGATATTTCGATTATAGTTGATCCTTTATATAAACAAAATTATATAAATTTACTTGGCGATGGAAAAAAATTTGGGATAAAAATAAAATATTACGAACAAAAAAAACCTAATGGCTTACCAGAAGCATTTTTGCTTACTGAAAATCATATAAAGAATTCAAATGTTTGTTTAATTTTAGGCGATAATATATTTTATGGTCAAGGTTTAAAAGATTATCTATACAGAGGAAAAAAGAATAAAACAGGAGCTACAATTTATTCTTATCAGATAAAGAATCCCCAAGATTTTGGAGTTGTTGAGCTCGACAAATATGGAAAACCTTTAAAGATAATTGAAAAACCTAAAAAACCAAAATCAAACTATGCAGTAACTGGCCTATATTTTTACGATAAGAATGTTTCTAATTATTCCAAAAAACTTAAGCCATCAAAAAGGGGAGAATTGGAGATTACTGATTTAAATAAAATATATTTAAAAAATAAAAAATTAAAAGTTGAGGTTTTAGGAAGAGGCTTTGCTTGGTTAGATACCGGTAGCAGTGAAAATTTACTTGCTGCATCTCAATTTGTAGAAACTATAGAGAGAAGGCAAGGATATAAAATTGCTTGTTTAGAAGAAATAGCTTTAAGAAATAAATGGTTAAAAAAGTCAAAGTTATTAGGTGATCTAAGCAAAATGCCAAATAATAACTACAAAAAATATTTATTAAAAATAATTGAGGAAGTGAAATGATATCTGTAGTGATACCAGTCTATAATTCTGAAAATAATATAGAAAAATTATACTTAGAACTAAAACAAATTTTTGAAACAAAAAAAATAAATTTTGAATGTATTTTTGTTGACGATGGTTCTAAAGATAAATCCTGGGAAAAAATAATAAATATTTCCAAAACTTATTCAAATATAATTGGCTATAGTTTATCAAAAAATTTTGGGCAACAAAATGCAACACTTTTAGGTGCAAGAAAATCTAAGTATGATCTAATAATTACAATGGATGATGATTTTCAACATCCTCCTAAAGAAATAATTAAATTGTTAAATCAAATGGATAGTGAAACAGATATTGTTTATGGTGTTCCATCTGAGGAAAAAAGAAACTTATTTAGGAATTTTTCATCTATTTTCATTAAAATTTTTTTTAACAAAATTTTAAAAATTGATCATGCAAGAAAATTTAATAGCTTTAGATTATTTAGAAAAAATTTAATTGACGATTTAGGGAAGTTTAGTTCATCAGTTGTTGATATTGATGCACTTTTAAGTTGGGCAACGAATAAAGTTAAAAGTGTTAAATTAGATAACGAGGTAAGAAAAAAAGGAAAAACGGGTTATAATTTCTTTAATTTAATTGATTATTTTTTTAATATGTTAGTTGGAATTTCAACTGCTCCATTAAGACTAGCTTTGTACTTAAGTATAATTTTTTTAATTTTTGGTTTTCTATTATTTGTTTATGTTATTTTCACTTTTTTCACTACAGACAATATAGTCCCAGGATTTACTTTCTTAGCATCCTTAATTTTAATTTTTTCGGCTGTTCAAATTTTCTTAATTGGTATCGTTGGTGAGTATATATCTAAAATTTTTTCTAAAAGTATAAATAAACCTCAATATATAATTAAAAAAACAACTTTAGATGATAAATAAAAATTTTACTAAAGCATTAGATGAACATATAAAATTTTTAAAAAAAAATTTAATATATAAAAAAAAAAATTTAGTAAATTATTCCACATCTTTAGAGTCTGTAATCAATTGGAAAAAAAAAGATGAGACTAAATTAATTTTGAAATGGTATAATTCTGTAAAAAAGAGAAATAAAGCCGAAATAAAAAAAATAGATTTAACAAAATTGGATAATTGGACTTTAAGTAAAAAAACAGGATCTATTAATCATCAAAGTGGATCTTTTTTTAGAGTTGAAGGATATAGGACTTTAAAAGCAACAAGAGAAATAAGTCATTGGGACCAACCATTTATTACACAAGTAGGATATATAGGGGGAATAATTGGATTGATAAGAAAAAAAA
>CEQY01201708.1_pt1 | contig 12020 bp, 10 predicted proteins | sample 361391 | NCBI WGS metagenome assembly CEQY01 (sample SAMEA2621075, study PRJEB7988) | marine metagenome | isolation source: saline water (ENVO:00002010), including
TTGTCTGTTTCCATTTATAGCACGCTTTTTCCATTTTTGAGTATTATTTACAAAGTCGTAAAGCGCAGCTTTTAACTCTTGTTTATTATTTGGTTTAATTAATTTAGAATTTTTTTTATTTAAAAATTCTGTAACTCCTCCAACTTTAGTTGATAAAACTGGTGTTTTTACTGATAAAGCTTCAGCTAATGAGAGTCCGAAACCCTCAAAGTCTTTTGTTAGTGAAATTAATAAATCTATTTCTTTAAGAATAATTGTACTTTTCACATTTATATAGCCAGTAAAAATAAAATTCTTTTTTAATTTCAATTCTCCAATCTTTTTTTTTAATTTTAAAAGATAGTCTTTTTTTGAAAAACCCATAAAATAAATAATCATTCTATTCCTTATATTTTGAGGTAATTCAGCAATTGATTCGATGAGTAGTTCTTGTCCTTTATTTTTATCTAATCGCGATAACATTCCAACTTTTAAAACTTTTTTGTGTTTAAATATTTCGTCTAATTTTTTTTTTCTTCCATAAGGAGGGTTAATTTGAACTCCGTTATGTATTACTTTTTCTTTTACTTTTTTGTCATTTAGATTCGTTTTAATAATGATATTTCTTTTTGTCGCTTTTGATACAAAAATTAAACTATCAATATTTTTTTTTACTAAATTATCCACTGCTCTAAGAAAAAAATTCCAAAATAAAGGTTTTGTAAAAGAGTGATGTATTAATAAAATCCTCACAGGAAATTTAAGGAAATTTGAAGCTAATAATCCTGATAATTCTGACCTAAAATCCCCATAACCACCGCAATCAGCAAGTAAAATATCAAATTTGAATTTTTTTAGAATATTATAAAATTGAAATATTGAGATTATGAAAAGTAAAGGCCTGATTAAAAAATAAAATATTTTCATTAATTTATTATTAAAATAAATTACATTTAAAGAATTATAATAATAAAATTTACAATTTTTTGATTTTATTTTTTTTTTTAAAATTTGTCTTGCTTTATTTGTTTTGTTTGTAAAAATAACGAATTCAGTTTTATGAAATATTTTGTCATTTAAAAGGTTATCTAAATGGGTAGTTGCTCCGCCATACTCAAAATTTTCCCACAAAATTCCGATTTTCATAAAAATAATTATACTGATCGCCAAAAACGTTGATAAGCTTTATTATCTAAAGTGTGATAAAAATTTTTTAAAATTTTTTTTGATTGCTTGGGCAACAAATTAATAAAATTATCCCTTAATAAAAATTTTTTTAATTCTTTTTGATTATCTACTGTTTTTATCATGTCCGTAATATCGTGATAATAAGGTTCATTTTTTTTTATAAGTCTGATTGCCGGAACGCCTAAATACATAGCTTCATTTGCAATTGAAGACCAACCGCAAAGTATTAAATCTGCCTTCATTAAATAGTCGTATGTCGTGTGGTTTTTATTATAAGAAAAGTTACAAATTTTATTAAGAGCATTTCGATATTGGTTGTATATTTTTCTATATGTTGGATGAGGAGATAAAATATAATTATGTTTAAAACTTACAGAATTGACCAATAGGTCTAATATAGTATCATGATCTCCAACCGATGGGCATATAAGAATATTTTTAGTCGAAGTATTTTTATTTTTTTTTATAATTTTTTTTTTATTACTTGTTATAAAGTGATGATCATACTTTAAGGGGCCAATAATTTTAGTTTTTCTAAAGTATCTTTTTATTAGATTATTGAATTGTGATCCATGTGTTAGATATAAATCTGGCTGAGGTGAAAATTCAGTGCCAATTTTATAATTGTTTTTTTTTGCAAATTCTGTTTTTTTATTAAAAGAGTAAAGTAAATTATAATTAGAATTACTATGTTGAATAGTTATAATTTTTGGCTTATTTTTTGATTTTTTTAAAAAAAAATATATTGATCTATAGCCTGGTGTAAATTCACCATAGTTGATAAATTTATTATAACGGTTTTTATCTGAAAAATTTTTTATCATTTTAGCTCTAATGATAGAATTTTGAATTTCGCCAGCAAATGAATTTAATAAAAAAGGCTTCAATACACTTTCGCAATTTTTTTTACCTATTAAAAAAAAATTTTTTTGATTATTTTTTTTTAAAAAATATGAAAGTTTGATACCAAGTAGAAGAGTTTTAAAATAAATTTTGATTATTTCAAAAATATTTATAAATTCATCTGCTATAAAATATTCAATTTCTGAGGATTTTAACTTAAACAAATTTTTAAAAAATAGTTTCTTCTTTATTATAGATATTAAATAAAAGCTATGATTTTTATTTTTTAAATATGCATAGTTATACAAGCGATCATTATAGATAGACTCTTTTTGATTAAAGAAAAAATTATAATTGTAAGAATGAAAACAATTTTTTTTTTTTATTTTGGTGTGCCTGCTTTGAGAAATTAATTTTATAATTAAGTTAAAAGTTATTTGAAATAAAAGATTTTTAGAAAACCTGATAATTATAATTGGAATTATAAAAAAGCTTTTTAAATCTATATAATTTTTTTTTCCGTTTAATTTATTGTGTAAATCTATATACCATTTTCTTTTAATAACATTGTCTTTTGATACAACGCTAGTAGACCACCAAACTGAATATTCATCTATTAACATATTTTGGTTAAAAAAAAATTTAAGTTTATTATTTGAAACCCAATTTACATACTGGTCTCTAGTTTTATCCCAACTATTTAAATTTTTTGATTTAGACATAAAAACTAATGTTATTTTCTTTTCATTAATTTTTGTACTTTTTTAATATCTGAGAGGGTATCAACTGCATGTGTGTATTTATCAGTCTCAACAAGTTTTACTTTAATCCCATTTTCTAAAAATCTAAGCATGTCAATTGACTCGATCTTTTCAAGCGATGACAATTTTTTTCTAAAGTAATATATCAGCGTATCTCTTCTGAAGGGTATTGAACAGACTTGTTTTTTAATAAATCTTTTATTTATTTTTGAGAAGAAGGGTATTGGTGATCTTGAAAAATACAGGGCATTATTATCTTTGTCTTTAACAACTTTGATACAATTTTTATCATTAAATTCTTTTTTGTCCTTGATTTTTGAAACAATATTGACCACTCCTATTTTCTTGTTTTTGATTAAGGGTTTAATTGACTTATCTATCATTTTTGAAGATATCATCGGTTCATCTCCTTGTATCATCACAATAATATCAAATTTTTTTTTTAATTTTTTTTCTAATTTTATCATTGCCTCGTAACTTCTATCACTAGCTCTTTCATGTTTTTTACTAGTCATAATCACTTCTCCCCCAATAGAAATTATAAAATTTTTAATTTCATCGTCACAAGTAGCTACGATCGTTTTATCAATAAATTTACTTTTTTTGGAATTTTCAAAAACGTATTGTATCATTGGTTTCCCGTTAATTAATTTTAAAGGCTTTCCTGGAAATCGTGAACTCCCCATTCGGGCAGGAATTATTGAGAGTATCTTCATTTATTGTTTGCCCAAATATTTGTCTAAAATATTATTTATTAAAACTGTATCAATTGAGAACGGAATAAAACTGTGACCTTGTTTTCTAAGTGTTGAAATTTTGCTTTTTTCTGGATCTACTAGGTGCATACCACATGAGATTTTATTTTTTTTACACTCTATAGTTATACTCTTAATTGCGTTTTTGAATTTTTTTGTTTTAAAATTTCCTGGAGATCCTAATGAAGCAGAGAGATCATAAGGACCTATTAATATTGCGTCTAAACCTTTAACAGATAATATTTTTTTTAAATTTTTAAATGATTCTACATTTTCAATCATAGCCACAATAAAAGGATTTTGAGCTAATTTTTTATATTCTTTAAAATTTTGTCCGAAATTATTAGCTCTTGAAAATCCAACTCCTCTTATTCCATCTGGGGGCCAAGAAGAAAATTTTATAATTTTTTCTAATTGTTTATGATTTGTAATATTTGGTATAATCAAGCCACAACAACCAGCATCAAACAATTGGTTTAAAAATTTTGTGTCATGGTTAGCTAATCTTACAAAAGGTAATTTTTCATTAATCTCAATAGCCCTAAAAATATTTTGAAGCTTATTAACATCAAATATTCCGTGTTCTAAATCAAGTGCCACCCAATCAAATTTTCGTTTGCTAAATATTTCTGCTATAATTGGTTCACATGTTTGCATCCATGCACCTAAAGAGTATTTACTTTTAATTTTTCTTCTTAGCTCTAACAGTTTTAAGTTTTTTAATTTTATATTCATTAAATAAGTTTAATAATCAATTATTTCATTAAAAACTTTTTTAAGGCCAAATTCAAATTTTAATTGATTTTTTGTTATAAAATTTGTTCCTTTTTTAAATCGGTAATTAAAGGGACTTTTCAAATAATGGCCCTCGAAGTTTTTTCTCATAAATTTAATCTTCTTTTTGTTTTTGTATAATCTATTAATTAAGTTTAATAATTTTTTTAAAGACACTGTTTTGTTCCCTGTAATTAAAAGATGCTTATTTTCATATTTCTTTGTTAAAATCTCAATACATGCTCTAGCAGCATCCTTCACATAAATATACTTTCTTACTGATTTTGGATCACCTAAGTACTTAATAAATCTACTTTTTTTTCCAGATGCTATAATTTTTTTTACACCATTATCTAAATTTGACCTTTCGCCATAAAGAGAGCCAAATCTTAAAATAGTATAATTAAGTTTAAATCTTTTTTGGTATTCTTCAATATAGTCCTCCGCTGCTCTTTTACTGCTTCTATAAAATCCACCTTGGGTACTATTAACATAAATTGAACTGGCGTGAATAATCCTTTTAACATTAAATTTTTTACATGCCTCTAAGATATTAATTGTGCCCAAAATATTTTGTTCTGCAGTCTCTCTCGGTTTATTTAAAGCAAGATTTAAATCTGAGAAACCTGCAAAATGAAAAACATAATCAGAATTTTTAACAACTTTATTAATTTTTTTTATATCAGATAAATCTCCGATCACTATTTTTTGTTTTTTGTTTTTCCATTTTGATCTTTTTTTATCAAAAATGGTTACCTCAAAGCCGAGTTTTGTTAATTGATCCACTAGATGCGATCCCAAAAAACCACTTCCTCCTGTGACTAAACATTTCATATTATATAATTATTTTTTTTACTCCTCTAAACTTGGTCGAGAAATTTATTTTTTTATTGTAAATAATTTTTAAAATTATTGATAAAAACTTAAATCCAGCAAAATGATTTACCACAACACTTCCACTTGGTCTTGGATTCAATTCTAACAGAACTGGTTCATTTTTTTCATTATGCATTATATCAAAATCTACCAAACCTTTTAAATCCAAAACTCTAGCTATTCGTTTACAATACAATTCAATTTTTCTATTATGTTTAATTATATTGCCTTTATATGGAATTCCACTTGGGTTTAGTCTCTCTCTTACAGAAATTAATTGTTTATTTTTTAATTTAAAGTAATCTACATCATATGATGGCTTTACAAGATATTCCATCATTATAAAATCTTTAAATTTTTTCAAATAATTCTGAAAATTAAAATTTTTAATGTCAACTTTTTTTTCTCTTTTACCAACTTGTATTGAATCATTTATTTTTTTATTAGTACTTTTTAAGATTATAATACCTCTACCTCCAGCTGAATTTTTTGGCTTCAAAACTATTGGTTTTTTTGGAAATTTTAAATTTTTTAATTTAGCTAAAAACCCACTGTAATTTTTTACTAGATAAAATCTAGGTGTTTTAATTTTTTCTTTTTGGATTTTTTTATAAACATAACGCTTATCATTTATCTTTTTCATCAATTTATAATCGTTAACAAGTATTGTAACACCTGATTTTTTAAATCTAATTTTGTATTTAGATAATCTTAAAGACTCTTTATCAGACAAAGGTATAATTAAATTTAGCGAATTTTGTTCACATATTTTTAATACTTGATTAATATACTTTGTCTCGTTTGTTTTTTTTATCTGGAAAATCTTATCTATGTACTTTGATTTCTTAATTTTCTTCTCATCTATGCCTATAATATGTAAATTTTTTAAACTTTTATCCCTTTTAAGCTCTTGTGAAAGAGAATTTACAAAAAATCCTCCGCACGAAGTCAATAATATTCTCATTAATTTAGACGTTTAAATAACTTTATAGAGGATTTGTATCTTAAAAAAGATTTTAAATTTTTTCCTTCTTCGCACTCTTTGATAATTTTAAATATTTTGCTTAAATTCTTTAAGTATCTTTTTATTACAACTTTATTATGTTTTAAACAAAAATAAGTAACATTAGAGGATAAAATTTTTGCTTTTAACATTTCTTGTGTTATTAGTGCTTTGTATTTTTCACTGTAGTTTTTTTTTGAGATTATTGTAAATCTACTAAGAGATGGTATTCCAAAGAACTGTATATTAATATTATTTTTCTTTGCAATTTTTTTAATTTCGTTTCTAACAAATTTTCCAGTTTCGGTAATTTTTAACCAAGACTTTGTTTTTCTCATTTCATTTAGAGTTGCTAAGGCTGCAGCGGGTCCAATTCTCTCAGTCCAAAAAGTGCTACTTAAAAAAGTATCCTTAGTATTTTTCATAATCTTCTTTTTGCCAATTACAGCCGTAATTGCATAACCATTTCCTAGTGCCTTTCCAAAAATAGCCATATCTGGAAAAATGCCATATTTCATATGTAAGCCTCCAAAGTTTTCTCGAAACCCCGAGGTACATTCATCAAATATCAAAATTAATTTTCTTTTGTTTGTTAATGATTTCACAGCTTTCAAGAATTTAATGTCGGGCTCAGTATTCCTGCAAAATTCCATTTTAATTATTCCTATGTTTTTTGATTTAATTAATTTTTTCAACCCTTTAATATCCCCGTATTCAAAGGGGAAAGATGTATTTTTTAAAACATTAGGAACTCCTTTAGTTTTGAAGCCCTGAATTTTATTTTTATTGTTTAAATTTGATGATAAATACCAATCGTGCCATCCGTGATAACCACAAAATGCAACATTTTGTTTTTTTGTTGATGCTCTTGCTATTCTTATTGCGATGGAATTTGCTTCACCTCCGGTTCTTGCAAATCTTACCATTTCACTCCATGGATGCAGCTTAGTTAATTTTTCCGCAAGACTTACCTCTTCTGGGCAATTTAATGTTGAAAGATTACCTTTTTTCAAAATTTTTTTTACTGCATTATCTACAGATTTATTTCCATACCCCAATATATTGGTACCAACGCCCATAACTGAAAAATCTAGAAATTTTTCATTGTTTAGTGTCCATATATGGCAGCCCTCGGCTTTAGAAAAATATGGAGGCCAAAAATTTTTTAAAAATCTGTCTGGATTTTTTGAATATAACATATTTCCACCAGGAATTAACTTTTGAGCTTTTTTCCAAAGTTTAAAATCTTTTTTTAATTTTTTTTTTGGCTTAAACATTTTTTCTTTTTAAAAATTTAATTATTTCATTAAACTTAAAATATATATTTGGATAAAAATAATCATAAATTTTTTTGATGCTCACAAAATCTTGTTTATTATCTAGTGTCAAACGATATTTTTTTAGGTTTTCAAATTTTGAATTTATGTTTTTTATTTTAAATAAATTTCTGTTGTCTCTAACAAATCTCAAAACTACTCCGCCATTAGCTTTTTGTTTTGAAGATGCTTTAATAAAAGCAGTTTCAAGTAATTTAAAAGTAAATACCTCAATATCCATACCATTGGGAAAAGTATATGGTAAACAATTTGAAACATAATCAAATTTACCTTTTTTTTGTATTTGAATAAAATTATCTACTAATCGTGAGTCTACAAACGGACAGTCGCAAGTTATTCTTACAATTATTGATCCTTTAAATTTTTTAGCTGTATGAAAATATCTGTCCAAGACATCGTGCTCTTTTCCTCGAAAGAAGTCTATTTTTTTTTTTTTAAACTCTGAAACCAAAATATCATTTTCTTTATTTTTAGATGTTGAAAAAATAATTTGATCTAGAAGTTTTGATTTTTTTAATCTTTGATACACTAATTCAAAAACGTATTTACTATTTATAATTTTCATTGCCTTTTTAGGCAATCTTGTGGATCCCATTCTTACCTGCACAATTGCAATTATTTTTTTTTTTACCATCTTATGGGATTAAATAAATTTTCAGGTATTTTTTTAAATTTAAATGGAAATCGAATTTTTTTTTCTTTACAGTAAAATAAATTTTTGAATTCATTATAATTTGCACTTCCAATAACTACTTTTTTTATAGATTTTTGTCCGTTCACAAAATTATAACAAGCCTCTAAATTTGAATAATTATTATTATTTAACCAAGTATTCCAAAAATAGAAAAATTCTTTATATTTTTTAAATTTTATAGGAATTTCATTATTATCAAGAAGTAATAATCCTTGTAAAAAAATTGATCTTACATGAATATCAATTTTTTTTTTATTTAAAAAGTCTAAATTTTTTTTTTCAATTAACCTTTGATCAAAAACATTAAATGGTACTTGAACAAAATCAAATTGATATTTTTTCAATATTTTTCTTAAAGTTTTAAGATTATAAGATGATATACCTATATTCTTTATCAGTTTATTTTCTTTAAATTTTTTCAAAGTTTCGAATATTTTTTTTCCTTTTTTGGTTAACATTATAGATTCGTTCTGAATTAACACTCCTTCAAATTCTTTAATACTAAATTTTTTTAAGGACTTTATTAAAAAATTTTTGATGGAAAGCTCGATTTTTTTGCTATTTGTTTTTAGTAATTTTTTTGTTAATTTCGTATAAATCTTAAATTTTTTTTTTGTATCATTTATTATTTTTCCTGAATTGCCATATGCTGGTGAGGTGTCAATTTCCTTTATGCCTAAATTGTAAGCTTTTTTTAAATAGGCAACTGAGTTACGAGAGTTTTGCTTTGTTTTATTAAATCCATATTTAAGACCTAGGGATGCTGTGCCAATAATAATTTTTTTATTTTTCATAATAAAAAGAATTTTTTTTTATGACTTCATTTTTTTTAATATTCATTTTAGATTTTTTACCAATTATTTTCTTTAGAAAATCGCTATTTAAGGTCTTTTTCCTCGGTAAAATCCGTTTAAGAGTAATATTATGTAATTTAAAAGTTTCTCCTTTTTTTATATTACTTTTAGCAACAATAAATCTTCTAAATTTGTGCCTATTTTTAAACTCTTCTTTTGATGGTAAAATTTTACCATTGCCAAGCATTAGTTCAATTCGTCTAATTTTATTTACCATTAACCTAAATTTTTGAGGATCACTAGATATCTTATAATCAGCAAATCCTATTTTTTTATCTGCTGTAAAATGCTTTTCAATTACTTGGGCTCCTGAAGCTACAGCGATCATACACGAAAGTTCATCTTCAGTATGATCTGAATAACCTGTAATTGTTTTAAATGATTTTTTAATTGATAAAATGGACTTTAAATTTAAGATTGCGTCCTTAGCAGGATATACTGATTTACAAGATAATAAAATAATATTTTTATTTTTAAAATTTTTAGCAGTTTGTAAAAAATTTTTAATCTCATTAAATTGAGCCATTCCAGTTGATGCAATCACTGGCAATTTCGATTTTAAAATTTGTTCCACTAATAGGTGATTATTTAAATTACTCGAAGAGATTTTGATTAGTGGAAATTTTAATTTTTTTATAATCGATAAACTATGCAAATCCCCTGGCGTGGCAAAAAGTATTATATCTAATTTTTGTGCGAACTTTTTTAATTTCACTAATTCTTTGTAAGTGAGTTGTGCCTTTCTAAATAAGTCATAAGATTTTGTTTTCTTTTCATAAGACTCTTCAGGATTAACAATTTGAATTTTTGCTGCATCAGCTCCAGATCTTTTTGCTTGTGCAATCATTTGTTTGCAAACTTTAAACTTACCTTTATGGTTTATTCCAATTTCTGCGATTATAAAAGTTTTAAATTTTTTGCCTAAAATTGTCTTTCCAATTTTTATTTTTTGATTAAAAAATTTTTTCATTAATTATCTGATTTAAGATTTTAATTTTATTACTAGATTCTCTTGCAAATTTTGCTTTAAACTTATTTATTACATTTTGAGTTTTTTTTGAATACCACCACATTTCTAAATTTGTATAGTTGTCCTTAATGAAATTAGCAGCAGCTTTATAATCATAAAAGAATATTTTATTTTTATTTAAAATTCTAAAATCATTTTGTGCCTCCTTCCTTATTCTAGAAATACGTTTATCTAAGATTAAAATAGTAGGTATGTTAGAGCAAATACACTCGTAAAATCCAGTCGAATTAACAAATTCAATATTAAGAACAAATTTTTTAGATAAATCTAGGGTATTTTGATTAGAGAAATAAATATTTTTTTTGAATTTTTTTTTTATATTATCAATAACATATGTATTTGACTCAATATTAATCTTCTTAAATGGGCTAACGTATTTTATTAACGAATTTTTCTGAATATTTTTTGGAATTAAAGAAAAAAAACTTAAAATATTTTGAACGTATATTTTTGCATCTCTTCTCATTCTAGGAGAAGACTCTATTTTCGCTGGAAATCTTTGTATCTCAACAATAGGAATTATTAAACCTTTTCTATCTTTCTTCTTAATTATTTTTTTTATATTAAGGGTTGATAAGTAAAAAGGTACATCTTTCTTTTTTTCTTTCCAGCCCCAAGTAAAATATTTATCTGATAGATCTCTCTGCACTTCTTCACCAAGGTGAAAACAGGATGTTCCGAGATTTCCACCATGTTGAAAAATATAATACTTACATTTTTTTTCTATATTTAGTGCAGTATAAAATTTAAAAATTTCATCACTATCATAAGCATTTGATGTGAGTATGTATTTTGGTTTTGTTGGCCAATTTAGTTTTTTTGTAATCTCAATGGTTTTTCTGAATCCTTCAAAATAACATTTTGGAAAAGTATATTTAATGAGACTATAAGCAAAATTTTTGAAATTTTTTTTCTTATTATTATGTGAAAAAATATTATTTCGATTATCTTTTGAATATTTGTAATCTGAAAGGGGGTAAGTTTTATCATAAAATGGTAAAAAGTTACCATTGACTAAATACAACTTATATTTTTCTAATCTTGATAAATATAAACTCCTTATGAATATGTTGCTTTTATTCAATTTATTAAGCGTGTATTTTTTCAAAAAACTTGCTTCTTTTATTTTTTTTTTAGATAATTTCTTATTTAAATTATTAATTTTATTTTTTTTAAATTTTTTTGAATTTTTAATATCAAAAACACCTTTGAACTTAATGATTTCACCGAAAACAAACTCGGTCCAATAAGATTGTGAGATTGATCTCTTAAAATCAGATAAATCATTCATAACAAAAGTTTTTTTGTTGTATGGTATATAATTAAATTGAAGCTTTTTTTTATTCTGCAAAGAAGTTATAATTTTCCATCTATCATAAAGAGATGCAGTATATATCCAAATCCAAGGCATTAAAATAACCTGCCAAAATCTTTGAGAATATTTTAAATCGTAAAATTTATTTAATTTTTTCTGAAAATAGTAAATTAGTTCATTATTAAAATTCTTTAGAAAAATAAGATCTTTATCTCTTTGATTATAATTATCCCAGTGATACTTTGTATTATTTTTAATAATATTTTTTGTATTATCTTTATCTTCACACCACTCTCCTAAAACAAAGTTTTTTTTACCTTTTTGGTATTGGTTTTTTATACTAGTAGTAATTAGGTTGGTGTTATTCATATATTATTTTTTTTGTAATTCTTTGAGCTCCTTTTCCGTCAATTATTTTTTTTCCGTTAAATTGATGGTCTGTAATATTTGATGAAAATTTATGTATGTCTTTTAAATTTATTTTTTTTATAAATCTAATAAATCTTGAGTCTTGGATATCCCTATTAAAGTTCATATTTTTTTTTGAAATCAAGTTAATTGTTGGAATTGAATAAAATATTTTTTCAAAGAAACTTTGACTATAAACCCCT
>CEQY01199801.1_pt1 | contig 12019 bp, 21 predicted proteins | sample 361391 | NCBI WGS metagenome assembly CEQY01 (sample SAMEA2621075, study PRJEB7988) | marine metagenome | isolation source: saline water (ENVO:00002010), including
GGAAAACGAGTATATTTAACATATGCAGAAGAAGGTAATAAAAGTTTTCTAAGATATTATGACAATGAAAAAAATGAAATTATTACAAAATATGATAAGAAAGGTTGGAATATTAATGAATTTCATATAGAAAAAAATAATAATTTTTGGCATTGTGTTGGTAGTAATACAAATCGTATAAGTTTAGGATTTGTAAAGTTAAAAATTCATTATTTAAAAGATAAATTAAATTTATATGAGGAGTATTATGAGAATTTATCACTTGGTAAAACCCCAGAGAAAACAAACAATATGTTTAGAAATTTTTTGTATGGGAAATTTTATCATAACATGAATAGTCCACAAAGACAAAAAAAGGGAAAAATATCTACTTTTGTTTTAAATTTAATTAATATAGATAATATATTTTACAATTATCGTGTAATATATTTACCGATTAGTGAAATATATTGGAAGGATAAAAAAAATATACCATTGACATATCATAAAGATATTGAAATAGATAGCTTTCCAATAATAGTAACAGAATACAGTATGAATCCCGATAGATCATTATATATTGCAGTTGATGGAAATGAAAGATTATCCAAAGCATTAGATACCAAACAGATAACAATTAAAGCATATATAATTGATATTAATGATATATATAAAAATTCTAAAGAAAATTGATTATTTAAATAATTATATTACTATTTAAATAATGATAGTAGACATACTTTCTAAAAAAAATACACATAAAAGAGATTTACAAATTACATTTGATGAGGGACCCCATATTTATACAATTGATGGCGATAGTGATTATATGTCAGTAACTACTTGGAATCATAGTCATTTTGAGAATTTTAATGCAGATGCTATTATTACTAATATGATGAAAAGTAAAAAGTGGTCTAAAAGTAAATATTACGGAATGACTCGCGAAGAAATAAAAAGTCAATGGGATAATAATAGAGATAATGCAGCAGATGCTGGTACAAAAATGCATTATGACATTGAATGTTACTACAATGACGTGGTTGTAAATAATCAATCACTTGAATATCAATATTTTCAAAAATTTGTTTCTGACTATCCGGAACTAGTTCCTTATCGAACGGAGTGGATGATTTGGGACAAAGAGTTACGTTTTGCCGGAAGCATTGATATGGTATATGAAAATCCAGATGGGACACTAATGATTTATGACTGGAAGCGTTGTAAAAGTATAAATAAATCGTCACCTTATATGAAATTTTCACATACACCTTGTATTGAACATATACCAGATACTAATTTTTGGCATTATTCTCTTCAACTAAATACATATAAGGCTATTCTTGAAAAAAATTATGGAAAAAAGGTTACAGATATGATGCTAATATGCTTATATCCCGATAATGATAGTTACCAATTAATTAGAGTGCCAGATTTATCTGAGGAGGTAAATGATTTGTTTAATTTGAGAAAATTAAATATGAAGAAATAAAATAATTTATAATAAATAAAATTATTATTGTAGTATAAATTTTTTATTTTATATATTTACATTAAAGTTTATATATTTAAAATCTAGTATGTCCCAATGAAACTTGACCACCTACTACGGGACCATGAGTAAAATCTGTCCTAATAGAATTCGGAACTACACCGGCAGAAAGTGGAAACTCAACTGGAGCAGTATTAACAATGCGCACTACGTTACCAGATTCTGGCGTTTCTAAGATACAGAAGAAAGGTCTATCGTATCCATCTTCAGAATATAGTTCAATAACTTGTTTGTTATTATTAGGTCCTTGTAAAAGTTCAATTCTAGCATTCAATGGACGACCATCTGTTCTTAGATTTACTTGAACAGAGTCAACAAACGGGTCAAACGGATAAGTACGAAGCGCACCACCTTGAATTATCGAAGACGAATTAATACATTCAGCAGAAGGCTCTTCAACATCATCACAGTAAACGTTGGCAGAAAACGGGAATTCCAATTGACCAATATTGCGAATAGCAATAGTATTCGGCGCTCGTGGAGTATCAATTACTGCACTAAATGGACGCAATAGACCATTTTCGACATAAACTCGCATCTTACATGGTGTGTTGTCTGGTCCATTCCATAGTTCAATGTCTGCATCAAGAGGACGTCCTTCAGTTCCTAGAACTACTTGAATTTGTTCTACTAAAGGAGATTTATAAGACCATGTACGAAGGGAACCACCTTGAACAAGAACTGGCGTATCGATAGAATTGATAGGTCTTTTATCCTTAGGTCTAGAGGAAGAAAAGTCACTTGTTGTTTGTGATGGTGTGTAAAGATCATTTGTTGTACTTTTAAGCGGTTTAATAGGATTCATTGTTTTGGTGACACATGATTGTGTCTGAAAAGCATTTCCGTGGTTAATGCTATAAAAGACGGATAGGAACATTGCAACAGAAGAAGTCTTCATAATATAATATATGAACTAATATTATTTAAACCGATTTTTAATAATAATAATAAGTATTGTGACTACCAAAAAAATAGATAAAATGGCTGCTTGGTCTAGTGGTATGATTCGCCCTTTGGGTGGGCGAGGTCGGGGGTTCGATTCCCTCAGCGGCTCAATTAATAATAATATTATATGTATTATCTTACACATTACATTTGTTACATTTGTTAATTCTTTTGTGATGAATGCAAAATTTTTCTGGAAAACATTCCCAGCAATTATATTTCTGTCTATCATGCTGACAGTATAAATTTGGTGAACATTCACGACAACTATATTTAATTTTATTATGTTTACAAAATTCACTTCCATTACCACACTCTCGACATGTATTACGTCTTTTACCATGTTTACAAATAAAACCACCACCACATCCATCTTTACACATAGCTCGCTGTTTAAAATGACAACAAGTTATATTTTTACCATTCCACGAATCAACACGTAGTTTTTTTGGATTCCAGTATAATGTATTAAGTTGTCTGTCAGTTGTTTTTTTTGGCATGATAGGATAATTGTGAATATTTGTTTCAGCCATTGTTTATAAATTATAAACAATAACGGATAAGCAATTCAATTTTTATTATAATATATAAATATATGTTATACGTGTATGTATTATCACTAATAGATAACAAATATTATATAACGATATCTGATAAATATTTAACAGTAAAAAATATTAATTTAATCGAAAAAAACGAATGGACAAATAAATATAAATTAATTAACATATTGGAAATTTTAGAAAATTGTACATATGAACAAGTAATTACTATTACAATACTTTATATAAAAAAATATGGAATCAATAATGTTCGTAATATATATTACCCAACAATTAAAGTAAATGATAACTTCAAAAAATTAATTAACACAAAGATATTTATTTCAGAAGGTAAATATTTAACCAATAACTCAGAAAAAAATAACTATAAAAAAATATGGTTCTGTGATTATTGTGGTCAAGATTTCGAAAAGTTATGTGATATTATTGAGCATGAAAAAACACATAAAAATGGCACTATTAAAAATAATTTTATTAATGAGTCTTGTTGTTATTTATGTTTTTAGATACAATAACTCTCTAATGAGAGTAACTAAGCCAAAAAATGCAATAATTAAAATGGTGGCAAATATTAATTTGGGGATTATTAACCATTTATAAATAAGTGGATCTTCACAATCATTTAAAAAAATATTTATATCTTTTGATAAAAAATAACATATTAATGAAGCAATAAATAGTATTATTAAACTTAATATTATGAATACAATATTATATATTACATTTTTTTTCTCTCTATAGAAGCGACTATATACCAGTAGACCAAAAGAAACTAATATATATTGTCCACATGTTCTTAGTGCCGAATGCAAATAATTTATAATTTGATGTGAACAATCCATATATATATATATTATCATATAAAAAGTAGAATAAATTATATTTATAATGGAAATACAAATGGAGGGAACGAGAGATAATACCTATAATAATGATGAATTTAAAGAATTGTCCAAATATCCTAGTTTTAAAGGGTTAGAAACTGAGGCTAAAACGGAAATAATGAATAAAATAGATGAAATACTTTTAAAAGGACGAAATGAAAAATGGTTAATAGAATTTAATGAATTAATTATAGGGAAACAAATAGGCGAAGGAAGTAATTCTTATGTAAATGTTTGTAAATGGAGAGGGTTAGAAATTGTAGTAAAACGACCAAAATATAAAAAGATATATCAACTATTAGATATATTAAAAGAAATACAAATGTGGTCTAATATAAGACATCCTTATTTAGTTCAATTTTTGGGAGTTAGTTATGATGAAATTGAAAGCGATTTTTATATAATGCTGGAAAAAATCGATGGTGTAAACTTATGTGAATATATAGAAAATAAAAATAAAAATAAAAATAAAACAATGTCTGTTAATAAATATACAAAATATAAAATATCTACACAATTAATTAGTGTAGTTAAATTTTTACATTCTTGTAAACCACCAATAATTTATCGTGATTTAAAACCAGAAAACATAATGATCGATAAATTTGATAATGTAAAATTAACGGATTTTGGATTAAGTCGTTATATGCCCGAAGAATCAAGATATCAATTAACTGGTGGAACTGGTACGATACGATATATGGCACCAGAAGTATATATGGGAAAAAAATACAATTTAAAAGCAGATGTTTACAGTTTAGGATTTATAATATATTATGTTAGAACTTGTAAAAAACCATTTAATGAATATAATGTAGAAACAATACGAACATATATGGAAAATGAAGATCTAGTTCATTCTTTGGATTCTATTAAAGATTTAGTGTGGAAAAAAATTATAGAGAATTGTATAAAGAAGAACACTAATGAAAGATGGGATATTAATAAATTATATGATAATATAGAAAAAATTACAATCAATAATGATAATAATATGTGTATAATTTCTTAGATAACATAATTAATTATTAATAATAATAAATACGATAACCCAAAAAAAAATAATTTAATTCGACTATATTAATATGAAATTTAATGATTATCATTTCAGTTTTAAAGATATAATATAAAATATGTGATTTATTTAGATTAGAATCAATTTTAATTAAAACCATGATTTTGTTGCATACTACGAAGCATTTGTCTAGTTTCGCTATCCATACGTTGTTCTCTTGTACGCTCTTCATATGGTGTATCATCTATATCGTAGTTTCTATTAACATTGCGTTGATTAACATTATTATTTACAGATTGTTTATTTTTGTTAGACATACAATTTCCCATTATTTTAATATTTTATTATAGTTATGCTATTATTATTTGTTTTTGTATATAATAATTATTACATAATATTCATTTCAATTTTTTTTTTATTATGGTAATAATTATTATATACAAAAATGGAGTTTTGTAATGATATATGGAATAAAATAATGTCTTATTTCCATAGTTCTTATAAAAAACCTCTTCACTATCAAGCATTTATTTCGATAGAATTATATAAACATTATAAAAATACAGATAGCAGAATCACATTTATTGACGAATTTGATACAATAAATGTAATAGATAATACATTATATAGATATATTTTAGACGATTATTCATTTTGTCGTAATATAGCGTTATTAGATAGGGGTAAATGGAATCCATTTATGTGTCGTTATTCTTGGCTAACTATAATATTAAATCTAAGTGAAGTTAAAGAAGCGAATTTATGGAATAGTAACTATAGTTACAACAAGTTAGTGGTAAAGGATTTTAAGACAATAATACAAGAGTCGCATATTCCACTAACTACAACAAGTGTGCAACATTGAGTAATTATGTCACACAACCCAGATTTGCTGAAAAAAAATTGAAATGAAAATATGTAATTTTTAATATGCATAAATGAAACAACAAGGCCTTAAGCAAACAACAATAATCACCGCCGAGAACAAGAGTATGAATTGCGAACATTGGACTATTCCAAATCATGGAGAGATTCAAGGATGGACGAGGAGTCAGCATAAACGCAGTGAAAATAACAAGGTTAACGCAAATAAAACTTACTATAAGTTTTATTCGCCAGATGGTAAGATGTTTCGATCAGTGAAATCGGTAGTAAAATACATTGAACAAGAAAAACTGAAGGCAAATCGGATTATTGCACATGTGGAGAGTTCAAATGTTACTATTGAACAAACTCCTGAAGGAGGTATTCACATTAGATGGACTGAAAAAAAATCCAAGAATTCAAATGAACCAAAAGTTCATACAAAATCAAAGAACCCAGGAGGGATTACAGATGAGGAAAAGGCTAAATTTCGAAACGTATGGGAAAACAATCTTCCTATCAAATGGATGGTTCATTCAAACCCGAAAAGAACCGCAAAATCGAAGGAGCGATTTGCTCTATATTGGAATAACGGAGAGAATAATCTGGAACAAGCAAAAGAAGCAGGACTGAAATGGCGCGACGCTCTCAACGACTACAGCTGGAAGATTATTGCGATTCAAGACGAATAAAAGGAGAATGTGTGGGTTTGAGTGTTGGGGGTTTAGATTTGTAATTAGATTTTTTATTTATTTTTATTTTAAAAAATTGAAATAAATATTGTCGTTTAATAAGTAATTGACACTAATAAAATGACTTCAATCTCAAAACTATCGTATTTGAACGATGAAATTAATAACTACATCAAGACCAAAACCGAGGAGGCAGATATCATATGGGAAATACAAGACATTGATTATAAATATAAAGATGAATGGGTTAATGCAAATGTGAAGATGTATTGTTGTTATTATTTAGTGATAGAATGGTTTAACTCTGAAAATGAAGCTAGCTATGATTATAACAAACAATTGTGTGAAATACTTACCGCATGTAAAGAAGATTATTTCGGGATAAACGGAACACGTAATTTTCCATTAAGATTATATGAACCAAAACAACTCTTGAAATATTATATTTACAAAAAATGTGAAGAGTTAAGTAGTAAATAAAAAATTGAAATAATTTTATAGTATAAATAATAATTAAGATATATAATGAATAAACAAGAAACACCTCTTGATATAGAAATTAAAGCAGCACTAATAAAGCTGCGAAACACTAAATGTCAATGTTGTAGTAAAAAAGCTATCGATGATAATTTTGGCGAATTTCTACGCGGTAAATGGTGGTGTTGGGATCATGTTGAGGTATTATACAAAAATGAAGGTGTAAAAGGAACATCTGGTCTAATGCAAAAATATTATTAATCGGTTTGTATGGATGAATAAGATTCGTTCGTTAATATGGTATCATTTGAATTTCTAGAAATACAAGATTCAATAGAGTAGCCTGTATGTTCTTCTAATATTTTAATATTTTCTTCCAAGTCAATTATATATTCGTTTTTATGTTTAATAGATAATTCGGTTGTTATTTTATAATTATTATAATCTTTTTTTATCATTTCGATTTTGTTTATTTCTCTAGTTAATTGACGCGCTTGTAGTTTAATCTTATTGTCAGCAAGTCTAAGTTTATTTTCGTTTTTTCCATTAAGAATTCTTAGTTCTTTAATAACCTTAATATTTTCATCTTTTCCTAGGTTTTCTCTCCAACAAGTGTGTGTTTTAGAATTAAAATGTTGTAGAAATTGTTGTCTATTATTTAAAGTACGCCCAGAAATACAAGGACACGTATAAGTAATGTGTTGACCGCGACTATATTTTTTATAGGGACATTCGTCGCTATATAATCCAGTATCTTCATCATAAATAGGTTTGTATACTTTGATATCAGTTGATACTATTTCTAGTGAAGCCATATTAATTAATTATTATGAATTCAATATGTTTTCAATTTTTAATTAAATTGAAAACATATATAATTATTAATAATTATTAATAATTATAGTAATATGGATATGAATCTGATGAATAACATGAAAAAACTTCCTTATGAATTAATTAATTATATAATTTTTATGGCAAATCCCCGAATGAACAATATTTTACAAAATGAGATACATCTGGAATCAGCACATATAATGTGTGAACAACATTATAATTGGTGGTATCCTAAGATGGCTAGATATTGGCATATAAATGATGTTGAAACAATGTATGAGATACCAACGAGGATTCAATATGTTCCATCGCTTATGTATTATTTTACAAAAGAGGAATTGGTCTTTATAATGAAGCAGTTATTTAAATGTGGTTGTTGTAAACGTCATTCACAGGGGATTATTCCTAATAAACCACATTGTCATATAATACGCAACAAGCGATCTTTGAGAGAAATAAATCAAATGAACAATCATTATGAAGAACGAGAGCATGTATGTACATGCCCATGTAGACATATGTTGAGAAATATTGAACGATTAAAAAATGCTTAATAAAATTGAAATATATAATTTATATATTTCAAATATATAAAACAATGTTATATCTATATGAAGTAAATAATAAATATTATTTTCCCGATGATATTTGGAATATAATAAAAGAATACACTGGTATTTATCATATTGCATGTAATTACAATGATATAAATATGTTAACTACTGGTAGTATATATACTTTGTATCGTAATTGGTTTGGTCGTTTTATAATTTCTGATTATTATGATTATTGGAATAATGACGAAAGAAAAAAATGGTTACTAAAAAATTTAGTAAATAGAGATAATTATTTGATGAATAAAGATAAATATGAAGATATGTTTTATGTATTAAATAATTAATTAAATAGCAAAGGATAAAAACAATAAATAAATATAAAACTAACAATCATACCATCAAGAAAGATTATAACATCGTTAGTTATTCCATAAATAACATTTTTGATTAGTGTATAGGTATTTTTTAATTTTTGATATACTTCTACTAAAATAGAAGCGAAACATAGGACAACTATTGCAGACAACGAGGGAATAATTATATAAATTGTTATGAATGTTGTTATCCCAAGAATAATGGCATATATAATATTATACACGAATAGTCCTTTATAGCCATATTCACCTATAATATAATATTCCAAATCAAGAATATTATCAGTGATATTCTTCATATAATCACAGCAGTTACATATAAGACCAAATAGCATAGCAAACATTTGTTGATAAATATATAAATCAAATTATTCAATATCAATTTTTTTTTTATTGATATTAAAATTGATATTAAAGTTATTATTAATAATATAACAATAGCAGAATGTCGTTACTAATAAAATATAATGATACTGATAATTGTACAATATGTATGAATTCAATGGATCACAACTTTTATGAATTAAAATGTAACCATATATTTTGTAAAGATTGTATAAATCAATTGAAAAAAAGTGATTTACAACAAAAATGTCCGTTATGTCGAGGCCCTTTAATTTGTAATAACAAAAACGAATATATAATTGACTTTGAAGAAAATAACATAAATAATAAGAAAAATAATAATAAATATATACATTTTGATGATGCAAAAACATGTAAAAAATTTATGAGAAAATATAAAAACGTTGGAGCTTCATGTTGTTCTGGAAAAGGATGTGTAATTTTGGGTGTTAGTGATACTCATGAAATAAAAAAAATAAAACAAGCATTTTTAAAAAATAAATAATACAGAATTACGAGATGATGAATATAGTGAAGTAAAAATTTGTATAGCAAGTATATCTATAATTTGTTTAGGTTTTATTTTATTGCTTGATAACGCTTTTTAATTTAATATAAAATTTAATATAAATTTTATATATATTAAATATAAATTTTATATATATTAAATATATTATATTACTCTATATAATGTTAAATAATATATTTACATTATTAATTTTATTGATCAATATAAAATATATTGATTCATTTACAAACGTAAATAAAGTTAAATCTGATATTTATGTTCCCGATATTGAAAAAAGAAAACTAATGAACTCTATATTGTTAACAAGTGTATATGGTTCTTGTGGTACACTAGCAGCCTGTTATTTAAATTTTTTTGTTCCACCCGGATTAAATAACAATAAGAATAGTGGTTTAATAGCAAAAGATAAGAACGGTGATGATATAATTAAGAGTGACTGGGTAAAGACACATTCATATCCTAGTAGAGCGTTAGTTCAAGGATTAAAAGGAGATGCTTATTATTTAATTACAACGAAAGATCAGCAAGGTAAAGAAGGTATTGAAAAATACGCACTGAATGCAGTATGCACACATTTAGGTTGCGTTGTACCGTGGAATGTTGCTGAAAATAAATTTATGTGTCCTTGTCACGGGTCACAATATGATACAACGGGTAAAGTTATAAGAGGTCCTGCACCTCGTTCCTTGGCATTGGCAAATGTTGAAGAGGAAAATGAAAAAATTATGTTAAAAGCATGGACAGATATTGATTTTAGAACTGGTGAAAATCCTTGGTGGATTTAGACTTTCTTAGGTTTCCATCTTAAAAAACTTGGAGTAATTGCTAAAATACCAATAAATACAATTATATCTACTATTAATATTAATCTTTTATTGTCTGGACATAGATTCGAATATATAATATTTTGCTTACTATTTCTGGGTTTTGCCCAATCATAATAAGTTTTCAAGAATGTAGGTCCAAATTGTCCTTTACGACAATCATAGAAAAAATCATAGTATGCAATCAATAAATAAGTAACATAAAGAATAAATAATAATACATATTTATTTCTCGGAGGAGCATACCAGTAAAAAAGTGCCAAAGCTATGGATATTATAATACATTTAATATTTCCGGTAATAGGCCCATCATAGCATTTTTCTTTATTTTTTATTGCTTCTAATTCCTCGTCGCTCATATTATCTACGTATGATTTTGTTATATCAATCATTTATATATTATAATTATACAATATTTGCTGCTTCCCATACAAGACAATTAAAACGATTATTTTTATAGGAGGAACTATAATAAGAAGGTAAGTCACCATAATATTTATTAATGTGTTTTTTTAAGAAGCACTCTCTCAGTATATATTTATGATAATCTGTTTCAGGTAGTAAAAACCAACGATTGAAAGGTTTTGATTTATTAAAACGATGATAATTAAATTCATTCATATGATATATTAATTGATTCATTACGTTTTTATATAAATTAGAAACTATTGGGTCACCATAACTCGTAATAACATTAACAATATCACTAGGTAAGTATTGCCAACAAGTATTCATTTATTAATATTTATATTAATTATCATTAAATCCATTTTAATAAATAAGTATATGTAATTTTAAATGATAATGTGGGATTTGCTTGTAGTGTTTGCTACATCATTCAGTGTAACCAGTTATTGTGTATATAATAATTGTTTTAATTACAATGAAAATGAATATAAATTTGACGACAATGTATTACAAGATAGTTACAAAGAAGATAGTTACAAAGAAGATAGTTACAAACTATCTCGAATAGACGAATATGATTAATACTAATTATATTAAACGACACTCATATTAATATATATGAAGCTATATATCATAAGTTTAACCCTTATGATAAGTGATGCGTGGGACAATTCTTTTTTATTACCGAATATACCAATAGATCGATGGACACATGTGCGAAATAATGTATTAAAAGAAGAGGGGAAAAATAAAACTTTTCTTGACATTGGATGCGGATTAGGTTTCTCTACATCTAAAACACCAGGAAGTCTTGGAATCGATTCAAGTCGTGATAATATAGAAAAAGCTATGATTATGTTTCCCGAAAAAGATTTTCGCTTAGGAGTAGTATCTTCGTGGAAGGAGAAAAAAACATATGATATATCAACTTGTATGTTTTATCTACACGAAATACCATCATATAGGCGTGAAAAGGTTATAGAAACAGCTATTTCGAACGCAAAAGAACGTGTAATAATAGTGGATGTATGTCCTGATTTTGTACCAGAACGCGAAATAGCAATAAAAAAACCTTATTTAAATGATTATTTATTAAATTGTCGATACGAATTGCGTTATTTTAAAGAAAGTGTGTTAGTGGAAAATCATATACATAAATGGGTCTTAGAATTGA
>CEQY01396334.1_pt1 | contig 12018 bp, 3 predicted proteins | sample 361391 | NCBI WGS metagenome assembly CEQY01 (sample SAMEA2621075, study PRJEB7988) | marine metagenome | isolation source: saline water (ENVO:00002010), including
TAGTTTTCACTGGGGAGCCATCCAATGCCCTGGCCGGAGATAATATCCTCCCCGCAATGACTGTCGAGTTTAGAGACGCGAATAATAATCTTGTGGCAAACGAAGTTTCTAATGTGACCTTAGCTCTAGGAATTGATCCCAGTGGCGGAAGTGCCACATTAGGCGGAACGCTAACTGTAGCCGCAGTCGGCGGAGTCGCTACTTTTAATGCTGTAAATATAGATAAAACTGGAGTTGGTTATACCCTAACAGCTAGTTCCGGTGCTTTAACTGATGGAACTTCAACTGCCTTTAATATTACCCCAAATACAAAATCTCAATTGGCTTTTATTGTAGAGCCAACTGATGCCAATATCGGTGAGACTATAGCACCCGCCATCGAAGTGGAAATTCAGGATGCTTATGGAAATCGAACAAGTGACACTGACTCTATTACTCTTGCCATTAATAATGATCCAGTAGGTGGAACGACACTTGGAGGAACTTTAACTATTGCAGCCATATCAGGTGTCGCAAGTTTTTCTGATATTGACTTAAATCAAGCAGGAACGGGTTTCACAATCGATGCAACTTCAGGGGGCTTAACATTAGCAACCTCTGGTGCTTTTAATATTGTTGCCGTCCCAACTCAACTTGCTATAACCACAGGGCCAGTTAATACCGTAGTTGATACCAATATAGCTCCTGCGATGATAGTGGAAATAAGAGACGCATCAAACAACCTTGTCACTAGCGCTACTAATAATATAACTATAAATTTTGGTACTGACCCGAGTGCGGGTGCTGCTAGTATTGGAGGAACACTAACAGTGGCAGCCGTTGGTGGAATTGCGACTTTTGGTGATATTCAAATTGATACCATCAATACAGGTTATACACTCCAATTCGATTCGACTGGTCTTACTGGGGCGACGTCCACAAGCTTTGACATAGAAGAACCACCGGCCACTCAATTAGTTATCACTCAAGAGCCAACTGATGCTTTAGCAGGAGACAATATCTCCCCCGCGATCACAGTTGAACTGAGAGATGCTAGCAATAATCTTGTCACCAGTGAAACTTCCAATGTTACTGTTGCCTTTGGAACTGATCCAAGTGCTGGAGCCGCTACCTTAGGTGGTACTTTAACAGTTGCGGCTGTTGGTGGGGTTGCGACTTTTAGTGATCTCAATATCGACAATGCGCAAAATGGTTATACGCTAAATTTCACCTCAGGAGCATTAACAGATGCGACCTCAAGCACTTTCAATATTAGTCCTAATGTAAAAAGCCAGCTTGCTTTCAAAGTGGAGCCCACTGATGTCGACATGAATACTGCGATAGCTCCATCAATCGAAGTTGAAATTCAAGATGCATACGGAAATATTACCAGCGACACTGATAGTATTACCCTCGCCTTCAATAATGATCCCTCCGGCTCTGCAACACTTGGAGGGACTGTGACTCAAGCGGCAGTAGCAGGTGTGGCAACTTTCAATGATATAACTGTTGACTATGCGGGATCTGGCTTTGTTCTAGATGCCACTTCAGGTGCTTTAACCCAAGCGACTTCCGCAAGCTTTAATGTAAATGGAGTTCCTTCTCAATTAGTCATAACAACTCAGCCATCAAATGCAGATCAACTGGCCGTTATTACGCCTTCGATAGTCGTTGAAATAAGAGATGCTAATAATATTCTTGTTACTTCAGCCATAGATAACGTGACTCTTGGTTTTGGAACGGATCCAAGTGCTGGAGCTGCAGTTATTGGTGGAACGACAACTAAAGCCGCTGTTGCGGGAGTGGCCACCTTTGATGATATAACAATAGATACCGCAAATTCTGGCTATACTTTTGACTTTACGTCTGGCGCTTTAACCAATGCTACCTCCAATGCGTTCACCATAAACCTGGCGGTTCCTACGGTTACCATTGATGCCTTAAGTGTGATTAATATAAATAATGTTTCAAGTTATGTTGTGACGGGAACTTGTTCAGAAGATACAAGAACTGTTACTTTAGATGTCGGAGGAGTAGCTGCAACACCAACTTGTTCGGGAGGGAGCTATAACTCAGGTGCTCTTGATCTCACAGGTGTGGCAGACTCGGCTTCCGTATTAGTAACTGCAGATCATGATAATGCTGCCGCTACTCCTGCCGTCCAGGCAACTCAAAATGTGGTTAAAGATACTGATGGACCAGAGGTCAGTTCTAACTCGATCGCAGCGAATACTTATACACTAAGTGAGACAATCTCTATCAGTGTAGTATTTGATCAAGTGGTCAATGTCACAGGACTTCCTCGAATTGAACTTTATTTTGAATCGCAGGCCAGTGCAAATATTTACGCCACCTATAACGGTGGATCGGGCACAAATACACTTACGTTTGAATACGATGTCGCAGCTGGGGATGCTGATGCCAATGGAATCAACATAGCTAGCTCTATTGATTTAAACTCTGGAACCATTCAAGATGAAAATTCAAACGATGCAGCCTTAACCCTTTCAACCACGTCATTTGGATCAGTTTTTGCTGATTCTGCGGTTCCAAGTATTGTAGAGTTTATTGAGCCTGTTGATGGAACCTACCCTGACGGAGTTGGACTTCTCTTTCAAGTTAATTTTAATGAGCTCGTTAATATAACAGGGAGTCCAAGAATCGCTATTAATATTGGAGGAGTAACCAGATACGCCACCTACCAAACTGGAACAGGTTCGACCGGATTAGAATTTGAATATGTAGTCCAGCCGGGAGATGCGGATGCCGATGGTATTACATTGGTATCAAATTCAATTGATTTGAATAGTGGTACGATTAAGGGTGCTGATACGGATGATGCTGTTCTAGACTTTTCTTTGTACTCAGATGCTATGCCTGGAGTCATTGTTGATACAGCTACGGGAATAACGGCTCCTGATCAAGTTACAGGACTAACTGCCGCGCCAACAACTTCAAATACTGAGCTCGCACTTTCTTGGGCCATTCCTAATGATAATGGTACGGCAATCACAAGCTATGCAGTTCAATATAGAGAGCAAGGTCAATCCACTTGGATTACCCTTTCTCCTTCACCTACAACCAACTCAGCAACTGTAACTGGATTATCTTCAGGAATAACCTACGAATTTAGAGTTGCTGCAAATAATGGACTACTTGGACCATTTTCAAGCATTTCAACTGCTGAAATTTTTGATGTTCTCTCACTTGATCCGGTAGCATGGTTGGATGCAACTAACGTAAATGGTAATGGTACATCACCCATTGATGGAGCAAAAGTTGCGACTTGGGTGGACTTAACTGGAGCAGCATCTAATGCTACGGAAGCGGTAACCGCTAATCAGCCCGTCATGGAATACGATGCTCAAAATGGTAAGCCAGCAGTAAGATTTGATAACCACGCCGTAGGACTTGAAGGTAGTTTTACCAGAGCAAATGGGACAGACCTCACTTTTGTTATTGTAGGACAATTTGATACAGGCTCAACCGATAGGGCCCTTTTCGAATTTAGAGAAGGTGGTGGTGGAAACGCCAGAGGTTTTTTTATTGATAGAAGATATGCCTCAAACACTAACTACAACCCAGCTCTAACTTTAGGAAGCTTTCAAATGTGGAGAATCGAAAATAATGGTGCTAGTGCTATCGTAACAGAAAACGGCAGTACGGAAGTCTTTAACGGTGGAATCGACTTCAATACTACGTTCACTGGAAATGGCGACTATGTGCTTGGGGATGATACAACTGGTGGAAATCGATTAAACGGATATATCGCTGAATTTTTAGTTTTCGATCGTGCCCTTACAGCTCAGGAAATTTCTACACTAGAACAATATCTCCAAAACAAATGGGGAACCCCCTAAATCTTTGACTTCAGATATCTTGAAAGTCTTAACTCAAGACTCTGATAAGTTAACTCTGCGAGAAGTATTGTTAGAAAAATACTAAAGACAAGACCAAGAATTGACTCAGTTAAGCTCAAACTCTCAAGAGGATTATAACCCCATCTAACTTGAGGCCAATAGCCCAACAATAAATGAACAACTCCGTGAATCATATATAGGGAATAAGATCTTTGTCCAAGATACTGAAAAAGAGAGTTTTCAAACCATCCAGTATCGGAATCTTTCATAGCACTTAAAACTAAGTATATAATAGGCAAAAGTGTCAGTGTATCGATTGGACTAAAATGAAAAAAAGCTAGAATTAAAATCAGTCCCATCCCAGGTGAGAGATATATCTTAATTTTTTCTCTGTAATTTGCAATTGAAATACCTGTACAAACTCCACAGAGACAGCGCAATACTCCTGCCCAGGATGCAAAATCCAAATGACCATGAGGAACTTCAATAAAAAAATAAATCGTGAAAACCAACAAAATGTTTACTACTAAAAGAAACATCTTCATTCTTAAGGATAACCAAATTAAAATCGGAAGAATGAGATAATTCATCCACTCTACACTGATAGACCAAGAGGGATAATTCCAACTGGTACAATTGAGACATCCTTGGTCTGCTATTCCTGAAGAGTGTAACAATAATAGATTCTGACTCAAAGTCATCGGATTCATAATTACGCCGAAATCTTTTGAACTTTCAGGTATAGGAGTCGCTAGTCCAAAGAATATGACTAAGATCAAAAGGGTAAAAACATGCAGAGGATATATTTTAATCAATCTTTTAGTCAGAAATTTTTTATAATCTTTAAACTTAATAGAGCGTGAAAAAGTTCTCCGATAATTCAAAGTGAGAACAATTCCACTGATGATAAAAAACATATCCACAAAAAGGTAAGTTCTTTTTAAAAAAGGTGTATAAGTCTCAATGGCAGAACCGATCAGAGGGTAAAGATAGGTCGTGAAATGCAAGAGAACGATCGAAATCGCGGCAATGCCTCGAAGACTATCGAGACCGAATAAATAATTTGTTTTTGAGGTCACCTTCTTATCTTAAGAGATTTGCCGTCGATTTCAAAAAAATCATCTTTTTAATTGTGTAGATAGCAATCATAGTATTTAAAATGAATGAATCCTTCATCGCAATATACATGAGATCAAACTTTAGTTTTTGAGAGGCAGTAGCATTATAAGTACAAGCTAATTGAGCCAGACCCGTTATCCCGGGTTTAACGCGATGTCGATCGTTATAGCCTTTGATTGTTTCTTCAAAAATAGCTGTAAACTCTGGTCTCTCGGGTCTTGGGCCTATAAAGAACATCTCACCTTTAACAACGTTAATTAGTTGTGGAAGTTCGTCGAGGTGCGATTTTCTCAAAAAGCTTCCAAGTCCTGTTATTCGAGGATCTCCTGTCCAGCTCAAAGTATGACCCGTCGAGTCCTCAGCATTTTCAATCATTGTACGAAATTTTAAGACCTGAAAGAGTTTTCCATTCTGACCTACCCGAGTTTGCTTATAAAAAACCTTACCAGGCATCATGACTTTAATTAGAGTAGCAATAAGAATAAATATTGGGCTAAGTAGTATTACTAGTGCTGCTGCTAAAAATCGAGGAAGATAGTCAAAGGCAGAAGTCCTATAAAGACTATAGTTTTTTACCGTAGCATATCTAAAGAAAATTCTAAGAATAGGATCCGCCCAAGGAGTTTCTTCCTCGAATTCACTAAAATCCCTAAGATACTGACCATGACCTACGCCGGTACCAATTGTGTCTACAAATGTGTATTTCATATCGCATGAACCCCTTCGTGCCGCTGCAATATACAGAAATCTTCACTTTCGTACTACAGAAATCTTTGGGATGACGTAAAAATTACAGTGCCTTAACGACTCTTTAACGTCCTGGAAATAAGAGAATGTAACTCTCTATAAAATTTACTTAGTTGCTGGCTATTAATTTGCTTAAGCCCTGGTTTTAAGGGCATTTTCACCTGATTTTCTGCCTGCCCGAGCCATTTTGAATCTCTGGCGGAAAGCTTGCCTTTTGAAGACTCCTGCTCCAGATAGAGTAATTTCTTAAAAATGAGTAAACCAGACTGAAGCTCACGGTAGCGCAAAGTTGGGTGGAGCTCTCCCCTTTTATCTGTCAGTAGAAAAGCAATATCCGCCTCTCTTCCGTCTAGGTCAAAATAGGGAAAATTTTGAGAGGAATTGAGATGCCACTCAATCATGGACCTTAAGCCATTTCTGTACAAACTATAGAGGACTCTTCCATAGCAATTCATCAGATTAGCATCAATTTCAGCACATAGATTATAAAGGCCCCATTCCATATACTTCTGGTTGATCTCAGCAATAAAATTTTTGGATGGAAGATCACTAAAATAAATATAATTCCAGCTCTCGTAGAGTTTTTTAGCTTTTTTATAATCATAAGGATTCGCAAACCCTCCAATCTCGATATTTGGAAATTGATTTTTAAGCTTTCTTCCCTCTATATAGTCATACTCGATGGCATTTCGATAGCCTGTAGCCTCGTCACTATAAAGGTAAATAAGAGGTGTTGCTCGAAACTTCTTAAGCTCTAAATTAAGATTTTCGACATACTCATTCTCAGTCTGAGCACTATTTCGATAATGTCCTTGAAAGAGTTCCTTCCAAAACTTTGAATTATAAATGTATCGATTCTGATCTCCAAACCCTTTTTGATAGAGTTTATCCTGCATTAACACGAAGGATTCATTGCCTGGCAAATACTTAAAATCTGGCTGAAACTGATCCACAACAAAACTAATCTCTGTCTTTTTTAATTCAGAAATCACCTTGTCTTTTAATTCATTTATCCAAAAAGCTTTTTTCTGGCCCTCAAAATAAGTAGGTCCAATCGGAAGCGGCCCGAACAATCCTAAATTAAGAGGATTTTTAATATAGGGGATCCGATATATATTGGTACTAACCAATTTTTTACTTTTCCCAGCTAAAACTTCAAATTTTATTTCCCCCTCGATTTTTGAGGGTATTTCAACCTCTAAGATTTGAAAGTTCTCTTCCACCTTCGAGATCATTCCTTCTTTAAAAAAACTCGGTCGATAAGTATAACTTTCATGGCCAAGGTCAAGCGCTTGATAAGAAGAAACGCTTTTTCGAAAACGAACCTGAGGGTCTAATCCAGTGATCTTCACTTTTTGACCTCTCAACCCCTTCAAACAAATCCAAATCCTAGTAGGGCGATCGCTCTCGCCTATGAGTTTTTCACCAATAGAAAGACCGCAATCACCTTGAGATAATGAGTCAGATACATTAATACTCGTGGGCTGATTTTGCTTTTCTTCAACGAATCGATAATTCTGGTCAAACTCTGTTTGATTAAATCTTTTCATTTCTTGTTTAAAGGTCTTCACTTTTTCACTTATTGACTCTGGATAAACGAAAAGAGTGTTTAAACTGACTGCACTCGCATCTCCTTCAAATCGTAGCGATATTTTCCCACCTTTATGCTTTTTCTTGAAAATTATGGGTTTGAGCTTTGAAGTTAATTGTTCAAATGGCTCTTCTTTTAAATGCCTTTCAAAGTAAAAATGATCTTCCAGATAATCACTCCAACTAGACCTTGTCTCGATTAATTCAGGTTTCGAATTAATATATAGTCTACGATTCTTCCAAAAGGGAGTTTCCCAATAGCCTAGCTCATCCCATATCAACTCAAAAAAATAATTTCCAGGTGGAAGATCCATCGAAAAACTGGCTTCGTGCACCCCTATTGACTGCGACAGAATCTTCGGTGCTATTTTGGCATCTCTGTTTTGCCATAATTTTATCTGCTCGAATCCATAGCCTAATTTTTTGGTATAATTAGTTTTAGAAGTTACTAATCGTGCACTATGGCTTTCTAAGTCCTCACCAAAAATAAAAAATCTTGCTCCTTTTGGTAATCGAGGAAACTCTATTTGAGCAAAAGAAGCCTGCTTAAGCTTAATCTTCTCTTTAGTTGTAGATTGTTCAGGATTGAAAACGACAAAAACTTCTCTTATTTTACTTTTATTAATCTTTCGCTTGTAGCGATGCGAGCCTCGCTCGCCCACATATCTATCGAGATTAATCCATATTTTATTCAAACCAGAAGCAAGTTTCGTTTTATAAGTAAATTGCCCCCAATAATCTTTGGTCTGATTGTCTTTGATAGCGAAATAGAATTCTTTTTCTGCCTCTCCCAGATTTTCGATCCAAATATTAATATAATTATATTTTTTCAATCCCTTGAGAAATTTCTCATTTGATTCTAGATGAACATAAGTTCCTTCAGAAAACTCTTTATTCCATTGAATCATGTCTAAAGAAGCTAGGGATTGGGTGCTGTGGCCTAGGAGACTAAGAACCGATATCGCGTAAAATATCTTCCACTTTCTGAGGAAGTTCTTTTGATTCAACAATATTTTCGTGAGTTCCTGCAATTTCATAACAATTTAATTTCTCTATATCTAACACACCCTTCCAGCCTAAAAAAGGGTCTTCATAACTTACACCCTGCATTTGCGGGGCTCGAATCAAGTCGACCCTACCATCGTAAGCTTTTGCTGTATGAGAAAACAATAACTTATAATTTTTCAATTCAATATGCCGATAGCGAAACTTATGGGGTAATTTAAGATCTAAACAGCGGTAAAGCGATGAAACGATTATATCTGCCAGTTTCCTACCTCTCCATAGAATAGATTCAAATAGTCTTTTGTGTAGACTCTGCTTATACCTCTCCTTAACAGCTAGATTAGGGCCAAAGGTGTCAAACATAATAACAGAAGAAACCTCATGTCCTCTGCTTTTTAGCTGGCTAGCAACCTCTAGAGCAATAGTTCCCCCCATTGAGCCGCCTGCCAAAAGATAAGGTCCCGCTTTTTGAAACCTCAGTATTTCCTCGGTATATTTTGAGGCCATGTCTTCAATTGACTCAGGTAAATCCAATTCACCGTTCACACCATAAGACTGAACACCTACAAGTGAGAAAAGACCAGTAAAATTTTTTAAAGGGAGATAGTTAAGAATATTTCCCCCCACCCCATGAATACAAAATAAATTTTTCTCTGAACTTGTTTCTTTTATCGGAACAAGGCATTGAAATTTCTCTGGAGGATTTGATTGGGGTTCAATCATCTCTAAAATGTCAGAAAAATTCGCTTTAGTTATCAAATCACTAAGATTAAGCTCTAGGTCGAATTCTTTTTCTAGCCTAGAAAATAGATCAACGGCTAAAAGTGAGTGTCCCCCACATTCAAAGAAGTTATCTTCATCGGACCCAGGAGGTTGCCCCAATAAATCCGACCAGATTTTTACTAGATTTTCACGAGATGAGCTTAATTCGGCTGATACCCTCTCCTTTTCTCCTTCAGATTCACCCAAAGATTTTTTATCTATTTTTCCATTTAAAGTAAGTGGCAATTCTCTTTTAAAGTAAAAATGGTTCGGAAGCATATAGCTAGGTAGAGTTTGACTGAGATACTCTTTAAGCGATTTATCAGACAACTCTTCGCCACTTGAATAAAAAGCTAAAAGTCTTTTATCTGTCGCAGAATGTTCTTTTACTATAACAGCAACTTGATTAATATTGGGGTGAGAATTTAACGTGTTCTCAATTTCACCTAATTCAATTCTATACCCTCTGATTTTAACCTGAGAATCATTTCTGCCTAAACACTCATACTCACCATTTTTAAGTGATCTAGCGAGATCGCCTGTGCGATATATTTTTCCAAATCGAGGGTGGAGAATAAAAGCTTTAGAGGTTTTTTCAGGATCTTTATAGTAGCCTTTAGAAAGTCCCATCCCTCCAATACAAAGCTCACCAACTGTGCCCTCTTTAACTTTTTGAAGCTTTTCATCCAGGATATAGACTTGAGTGTTTAATATTGGTTTCCCAATGGAAATTTTTTCCAAAGGCTCCTCTAATTTCTTTATCAGTGACCAGACTGTAGTTTCGGTAGGACCATAGGCATTCCAGACCTGTGCATTTTTTGCCAGAAGAGTTTTAGCTAAATCTAGCGGGAAAGGCTCTCCCCCACAAATAACTTTAAAGTCTGAGAAATCTTCAAAACCAGCCGCGAGTAGAAGTCTGAATGAAGCTGGCGTTCCCTGCATCGTATTGATTTTTTTCGCTCTAATAATAGAGGCTATTTCGTGTCCATCTATAGCTTGAAATTTATCCGCAAGATATAGGCTTCCTCCACTAAAAAGCGGAACATACAGCTCCAGCACAGATATATCAAAGCTCAAAGTTGTAATCGCCAAAAGGTTAGTCTTGGGATCCATCGATATTTGCTGGTGCATTGATAAGACTAAATTATTTACTGCTTCAAAACTAACCTCAACTCCCTTGGGCTTACCAGTACTTCCTGAGGTGTAAATCACATACAAGGTGTTCTTATCATTATACCCTGGGTTGTATTCACCTTTTAAATGGGAGTGATCTTGGTTTATAATAAGCATTTTCTTACTTAACTCTTTAAAACGATTTTCTAGTTCAGAACTAATAAGAAGAATTTCAACTTCAGAGTGCTCTATCATGTAAAATAAGCGATCATCAGGGAAGTAAGGATCTAGTGGTACGTACCCAGCACCGATTTTCATAAGACCTAAAAGCGATGCCAATAAAAATTCATCTCGCTCAGAACAAAGCCCTACGAGATCTCCTGGTTTAATTCCTTTCGACTGAAAATACTCTGCCTTTTCATTGGCCATTTTGTTTATATCAAAATAGCTGAATTCTCGATTGCCAACTGTCAGTGCTCTCTTAAGTGGTGTTTTTTCAGCGAATGTCTCAACCGCATGAAAGACACTCTCAGGCTGTGATGAGGTATCATCTACTAATGATTCTTTTGTTAACCAATCCAATACCTCATAGAAGTCTTGTAACAAATTTTTAATTGTTTCTTCTTGATATAAATCTTTTCTATATTCTATCGCTCCTTCAATTTTCTCTTGAGAAGCTTTGATCCACATATCTATATCAGTATGAGTTGATGCTTTTGCTATATTAACTTGAGTATACTTTTTATTGTCAAAAACTCCCTCTCGATTTGAAACCTCTTGAAAAGAAAATAATTGCTGAAATAATGCGGTCTTTGAGGTATCTCTTTTGATTCCAAGTTCTCTAACAAGACATTCTAAAGGGATATCCTCATTTTCCAAAGTTTCAAGCAGTTGCTTTTGAGTCCTTTGCAAAAATTCCAAAGGGTCAGAAGCATCGGTTAATAAAACCGGAAGTGAATTGACAAAATATCCAATTGTATCCCTGTCTTCGATACTAGGTCTTGCTCTCAAGGGGGTTCCTAAAGTAATAACTTGGCCCTCAACTCGCCTCAATAATGCTTTTGCAAAAGCTGAAATAAAAATATTGAAAAGGCTTATTCCCTGTTTTTTAGAAAAAGCCTGAAAAAGATCTATTTGAGCCTGTGAAAACTCAAAAGGAATAGTAGAAGCTTCAAATGACATTACCTCTGGTCTTTCCTTATCACACGGATAAAGACTAATATCATTCCCCTTAAAGCCTTGCGCAAATGATGTGACTCTTGAGTTAAATTCACTAGATCTTAGCTTTTGACACTGCTCTTCAATGTATTGCTTATACGTTCGCCCTTCCCTATTAAAGGTTTGATTAGTATAAGCCTTGTTTAAATGATCAAAGAATAAATCGAAACTCCATCCGTCAAAATTAATATGGTGAAAGCAATTGAAAAGAATAAAATCCTCATCATCCAGCTGGTAAATCTTTAGAGTAAAGAGAATTTTTTCAGAAAGATCTTTGGCAGTTTGCGCCAAACGATTCATTTCCTCAACTGCAGCTGAGAGATCCATCTGATAAATCGTAAAATCAATCATGGATAGGACTTCTTCAACTGATTGTATCTTCTGGCGAGGCCCTTTGATGAAAGTGGATCTAAGCTGAGGATGAAACTTCAAGAGTATTTCATAAGCAGTTTTCAAACGATTGATATCTAGATTGGATTTAACGCGAATAGCACTGGGCACATTAAAAATGGAAGAATTTGGATTTAGCTTTTGAACAAACCATGACTGTTTCTGAGAAAAGCTTAAATCGAACTCCTCATCTGCCATATTCCCAAGAGGGACCTCTCTCAACTTTTCTACATCA
>CEQY01011297.1_pt1 | contig 12008 bp, 8 predicted proteins | sample 361391 | NCBI WGS metagenome assembly CEQY01 (sample SAMEA2621075, study PRJEB7988) | marine metagenome | isolation source: saline water (ENVO:00002010), including
ATCAGCAGAACCTTTGATCCGGCTCTGGCTGCAGCAGACGCCGCTTCTGTTCCCGCATGGCCGCCGCCAATAATTATAACATCGTAACTATTATTTTTTTTCATGGTGGTATTTTAATTGAAAATTGCTTATGTATACATATTTAAAGGTACTCTTATTTTCCAATACAGAACTCCGAAAATATTTTTCCCAACAATTCATCACTACTCAATTTTCCTGTAATTTCACCAAGTGCTTCAATTGCGATCCTTAACTCTTCAGCAAATAATTCGCCAGCTTTATGAGTGAGTAAATGCTCTTTTCCTAGAAGAAAATGATCATAAGATCTCTCTAATGCTCTGATATGTCTGGTGCGAGCTGAGAAAACACCATCATCAGAAAAGTCGTAATTAGATAATTTTTTTATCCTAAATAAGAGATCGTCTATGCCTATATTTGATTTAACAGAAATGTTTATCTTCCCGTCTTCATCAGATATTTCGCTTTTATTATTTATTAAGTCAATTTTATTATTGACGTGCAAACATTCTAATTCTGATGGCAATATCGCAATATTTTTAGAAGGATTAATCGTAATATCATTCATTAATATGGCTATATCCATTGTCTCTAGCAATTTTTTGGTTCTTTTTATCCCTTCTGCCTCAATTTCTTCTGGGTTATCTCTAATGCCAGCAGTGTCGTAAAAAATCACCCGCAAACCATCTATATCGACAGAAATTTTTAAAATGTCTCTGGTTGTTCCAGGGATATCAGTAACGATTGCCTTATCACTCTTTGCAAGATGGTTGAATAGACTTGATTTGCCTACATTTGGAGGGCCGACAATTGCAACTTGGATACCATTTCTTAATATTTCTCCTGAGGTGGCCCCATCCAACGTTGACTTGAAGAGCTCCTGACACAACTCAATATTTTTAATGAGTTCTTGATCACTGAGAAAATCTATCTCTTCTTCTGGAAAATCGATGGCCGCCTCAACAAACAATCGAAGGTTCATGAGCTTTGTATTTAGTTCAAAAATTAGCTCTGAAAATGTCCCTGATAGTGATTGAACTGCCGCCCTTGCAGATTTGGTTGTAACACACGAAATGAGATCTGCAAGGGCCTCTGCTTGAATCAAATCAATTTTGTTATTAAGAAATGCCCTTTTCGAAAATTCACCTGGCTCAGCTCTTCTTGCGCCTAATCCAACAATTTCATCAATCAAAAGCTCTCCTAAAAAGGGGCCACCATGTAAATGAAATTCGACCACAGACTCTCCTGTGAATGAACTTGGTGAAGGGAAAAAAATTATCAACCCTATGTCAATGATTTCATTTTTTTTGTTTCTAAATTTTCTGTATGTTGCAATTCTGGGTGCTGGAAGGTCCCCGATTATTTTTTTTGTAATTTTTTCAGCATTGATTCCAGAAACTCTTATGACGTTGATTCCACCAATTCCTCCGCTGGTGGCACAAGCAACAATCGTATCCTCAATGTATGGTTTTTCGGGCAGCATTTTATAAAGTAATCAATCTGGGTTACATGCTATTTTTTAACCCGAGCTGTTTGGAATGGTAGCGTTTACACCAAGCTTTTTGTTAATCATCCATTGCTGCATAATCGATAAGATCGTATTTGTAACCCAGTAAAGAACAAGTCCAGATGGGAAAAAAGCGAACATAACTGAGAACATTATTGGCATAATTTGCATAACTTTTGCTTGCATCGGATCGGCGGGCGCTGGATTTAGCTTTGTTTGAACGAGCATGGCCCCAGCCATCATCAGAGGTAAAACAAAGAAAGGATCTCTCGATGACAAATCAGTTAACCAAAAAATGAATGGCGCCTGTCTCATTTCTACGCTTTCAAGAAGAACCCAGTAAAATGCCAAGAAAAAAGGCATTTGTATCAGCATGGGGACACAGCCAGCAGCCGGATTTACTTTTTCTCTTTTATACAGCTCCATGGTTGCCCTGCCCAGCTGCTCTCTATTGTCTTTATAACGCTCTTGTATAGACTTCAACCTAGGTGCAAGGGCTCTCATTTTTGCCATTGAATGGCCTGATTTTTCTGTTAACTTATAGAAAAGCAATTTTATAAACACTGTAACCAATATAATAGAAAATCCCCAATTATTGACGTATGAATATATGAGGCTTAGAAGCCAGAATAGTGGATCAGATAATAGGGTTAGAATTCCATAGTCAACTGTTAACTTTAGCGTTGGCGTGATTTCTTCCATTTGAGATTGAAGTTTAGGTCCTGTATAAACGTTTGTTTTAAATCTTATGTTTTCTCCTGGATATACAAGCTGGGCCGGACCGATAAGACTGGCTATGAATTTGTCATTATCTGCATTTATTTGATATCGAAATTCATTGTCCATTCCTGGGATGATTGCTGTAACAAAATGATGTTGAATTGTTCCTATCCATCCGCTTAATGCGCTATATGTTAGCGGGCCCTCTTCAAGGAGGTCCGACGGTTTAACTTTCTCGCTCTTGTCTCCGTCGAAAATTATAGGGCCATCAAATGAAAAACTCTCGACATCGAACACTGATCTATCATCCTTATTTACTCTCCTCACCAGCTGAGAGTATTGTGCACCCCTCCACTCCTGGTCAGAGTCGTTTCGGACAATTTGTTCTAATCTAATATTATAGTTACCCTTTTTAAGAATAAATTGCTTCTCTACACTAACACCATCCCCGCTCTCCCATATGAATGGAACAATCAGCTCACCATCAAAATTTAATTCATAATTTTTTGAGCCGGATGAAAATTTAACGAGATGGTTTGCTTCTTGTTTATTGTCAGAGGCTCTAATACCAGACTGGATGAGACCATAGTTATTGACTGATTGGTTCATTAGCTCGACCAAATCATCGGGCTTGTCCTTTAATATAGGATAGTTTAATAACTTTATTTCTTGAATTGTTGCTCCTACAAGATTTATGCTAATTTCCAGAACATCTGTTTTTATTTTTACAATATCGGCTTCCAGCGTATCATTTGATTGCATCAATCTAGCTTCCGTGATAGTTGAGCTTGATTGAATATCAATTATTTCTGGAACATTATTTTCAAACCTTTCCTGATTGTTTTGTGTTATTTCTTGAGCGGTGTCGGCGCTTCTGCCCATGTATTGATAGTTTTGAACATCTTGTTGAATCCAGGCTTGATAATTTAAAAGGCACATGAAGCCAAATACTGCCCATATAAAAAATCTTTGATTGTCCATACTATTTTTCCTTAGAAATTATAATCCAGTGATTCATTAAGCTTTTGATTAGTAAATGAGTGTCGTTATTATAGGCTCTATGTTTATTTAAGACTACAATATCATGCCCTTTAAGCTTGGATATATTGTTTCGAAATGATTCCCTTATTATTCTTTTTAGCCTGTTTCTCTTGCTGGCAAGCTTACAGCTCTTCTTTGAAATTATTAGGCCCAATCTAGGGTGGTTTTTGCTGTTTTCTTTATAAAGAACCGTGAAGTTTGAGTCTTTTGTTCTTTTCGGGTTTTCAAATACAAAATCAAAGTCCTTTTTTGCCAACAGTCGATTATTTTTTCGAAACTGCATACTATCAATTAAAAGGGTTTAATTTTTTATAGCGCCGAACAATTAGTGTGACGGTGAAAGTTGAGTGCGACCTTTGGCTCTTCTTCTGTTTATTACTGCCCTTCCTGATTTTGTGGACATTCTAGATCTAAACCCATGAGTTCGCGCTCTTTTCAGGTTGCTTGGTTGAAATGTTCTTTTCATCGGTCTCGCCCTAGTTATTGATTAATCTAATTTTTCTTCAGAAAATGAGCCGAAAAGGTTACTTGTGCGATGTTCTTATGTCAACTAAAAATTAATAGAAAAGAAAGCATTAAAATGACTTGCACCTGTGGATAACTTTTAATATACATTATACTATATTGTGATTTATGGTCTTAGTCTAAAATAATGTCGTTAGAAAACACACAGATATGGCCCGAGTGCCGAAGAATTCTCAGGGGCGAGATGCCCGAAAAGCTCTTTAATACGTGGATTCTCCCAATACATTCTATTGAAAAAAACAACAGCATCAGGCTTTTGGCGCCAAATGACTTTGTCTTAAAAAAAGTGTCTAAAGACTACTTGGGTAGGATTGAAGAAATTGTCCACGGAAAAAATCGTTCAATCAGTCTCTCTTTTGTCGTTGGCTCTAGAGATATAGATAATACCCCAGAAAAAAATAAATCGGTTGTATCTCAGACACAGGTGGCTAGGCCCAAGGTCGAAAGCAGGCTCAACCCCAACTTTACCTTTGATGCTTTTGTTGAAGGAAAAAGTAACCAGCTTGCAAGGGCGGCGGCAATTCAGGTTTCTGAGAACATTGGAAGCTCATATAACCCACTTTTTATCTATGGTGGCGTTGGGTTAGGAAAAACACATCTAATGCAGGCGGTAGGTAACTCCTTGCTTACACTAGATCCGGGCGCCAGGATAAGCTACGTTCACTCTGAAAGATTTGTCGGAGACATGGTTAGGGGCCTTCAGCACAACACAATCTCAGAGTTTAAAAGAACATATAGATCATTAGACGCACTGCTAATAGACGATATTCAGTTCTTTGCAGGAAAAGAAAGATCACAAGAGGAGTTTTTTCATACTTTTAATGCTCTTTTAGAGGGCCAAAAACAAATAATACTTACATGCGATCGATATCCGAAAGAAGTTTCCGGGCTAGAGGAAAGACTCAAATCAAGGTTTGGCTGGGGCCTTACTGTGGCAATAGAGCCCCCTGAGCTTGAGACATCGGTCGCAATTTTAATGAAAAAATCCAATATGGAGGGGGTTTATTTACCAGAGGAAGTAGCATTTTTTATAGCAAAAAGAATTAGATCTAATATAAGAGAGCTAGAAGGCGCCCTCAGAAGGGTGATTGCCAACGCACAGTTCACGGGCTCAGAAATTAGTTTAGATTTTGCTAAAGAGGCTCTAAAGGATCTTTTGTCTATGCAAGAGAGGCTTGTATCTATAGAGAACATACAGAAAACAGTTGCCGAGTATTTTAAACTAAGGGTTGCAGATTTGTTGTCAAAGAGAAGAAGCAGATCGGTTGCAAGACCAAGGCAAATTGCAATGACGCTCGCAAAGGAATTGACAAACCATAGTTTACCCGAAATAGGTGATGCGTTTGGTGGGAGAGACCATACTACCGTTTTGCATGGTTATAGGCGTATAATGTCTTTAAGGGAAACCGAAAACAGAGTAAATGAGGACTATTTAAACCTGTTGAGAACACTGACAGGATGAATGTATTATTTGTGGATAATTTTTTTTTTCATAATATCCACAACTTATTAACAATTAATAACGTGTTTAGGAAGTATATTATAAGCTAATTTAAATGTATTATATTGTTGTTTTTATTGATAATTATCAAGTTATACACAGCACAACGTGTGCCTAATAATAATAATAAATATACTATAATCCAATTAATATCAACAGGATAAAAAGATGAAAGTCGATATAAAAACAGAAAACTTATTAAAATGTCTGCAATCAATTATAGGCGTTGTGGAAAGAAAACAGACAATGCCAATTTTAGCTAACATTCTCATAGATGTTACGAATGAGGGTCTGTCCATAACTGCCACAGATCTAGAGGTAGAGCTTATTGCAACAACAAGCGTATCATCTACTGAAAATGGCTCCTTTACCCTCCCAGGACGAAAGCTTCTCGATATTTGTAGGGCCCTTCCAAGCGGTTCCGATCTTGTTTTACAAAAAGTTGATTCAAAAATTTCTATTTCATCAGGAAGAAGTAAGTTTAGCCTTTCAACTTTACCAGAAAATGAGTTTCCGCTCATAAAAGGTATTGATGAGGTAGAAGTAATCTCCGTTGATCAGTCCAACTTAAAACAACTTATTAACAAAACACATTTTTCTATGGCGCAACAAGATGTCAGGTATTATTTAAATGGATTGTTAATTGAATCTGAAGGCACTCAGCTCAGGGCGGTTGCAACAGATGGGCACCGATTAGCAATATCTGATACTGATTTAACGGAACCAAGAGAAGAAAAAAAACAGGTAATACTCCCAAGAAAAGGCGTGATTGAACTTCAAAGACTCCTTGATGAAACAGGAAAAATAGAAGTTTTACTGGGGACAAACCATATTCGTGTAAAATTTGATGATGTTTGTTTTACCTCAAAACTTATAGATGGAAATTTTCCGGAATATCAGCGCGTTATCCCAGCAAACCCCGAAAACAAGCTAAAGGTAAATACTGAAAAGCTAAAAGGGGCGCTTGCTCGTGCCGCAATACTATCAAACGAAAAATATAGGGGCATAAGACTAACAGCTCAAAACAACGATCTCGTTATTCAGGCCCATAACCCAGAGCAAGAGCAAGCTGAAGTGAAAATGGATGTAGAGTATAGCGGTATAGAAATTGAGATTGGGTTTAATGTTAATTACCTAATTGACGCACTAAATGCTATTGATTCTGAAGATGTACACGTGCTTCTTATGGATAACAATTCAAGCTGCTTGATAGAGGACACAAACAACAGCTCATATAAGTTCGTTATAATGCCCATGCGTTTGTAGAAAAAATTGTATCTTAGTTTTTTAAAAGCATCTAATTTCCGTTGTTTTGCAGAAATCGAACTTGAGTTTGTTCATAAATATAATCTTATATATGGCGAGAACGGAGCGGGAAAAACATCCGTTCTAGAGGCGATTTCATATCTCGGAAGAGGGCGCTCTTTTAGAACTAATAGTGTATCTGATGTTGTAAAACGGGGCGCAGAAGACCTTCTGGTTTTCGGTAAAATTATCTCTGATAACACAAGTAGCTCGCTCGGAGTCATTAACGGAAAGTCAGGACTAGAGTCTAGTGTAAACGGCGATCACACCAAAGGTGTTGCGGGCCTGGCGCGCTCTCTGCCACTTCAAATCATTGACCCAAACACCCACAACTTAATTGGTGGCAACCCCGAAGCTAGAAGAAAGTATATAGACTGGATATTGTTCCACGTGGAACCAGAATACATTGATATATGGAGAAAATATAAAAAAACCCTTAAACAGAGAAATGCTTTACTTAAATCTTATAAAAATAAGCCAGAAATTCAAAACTGGGATCAGGGTTTAGCAAAACTTGGTGAAAAAATATCTTTGATGAGGGACGAGGTATTTATTCTTCTTGAACCAATTTTGATAGAATTTGGCAAAGAATTGCTTGATACAGACATAAACCTGGTATTAAACCGAGGCTGGACCAGGGACACCCCTCTTATAGAGTGCTTGTCTAGCCATATTAATCAAGATATTCAATATAAAAGCACACAAATGGGCCCACACAGAGCCGACATAAGGGTTTCTTTAGATGCGGGCATCGCCAAGAAGCATATATCCAGAGGCCAACAAAAGCTACTTGCTTGTGCATTTATAAACGCGTCGATCGAGCTGGTCCAATCATATATCGATAAACCAATTTTGTTGTTACTAGATGATCCCAAAGCAGAACTGGACACCAATTCTACGAAAAAATTAATAAAACAGGTGTGCGCTCTAAACTCTCAAGTAATTGCGACTTCAATTGAGGCAGACGAATCATTGTTCGGCCCAGGGACAAAGCTGTTCCACGTGGAACAGATAGAAAAAAACCAATTAAATCAATAACTTAAAAAACATAAGCACCTGTTCCAATATTCACATAGCGAATAAAATATACCTCAAAAACCCGATTAATTCTGATGAAAAAATGTTATAATTAGAGACCAAAAAAAGAGTTAACTGATGGCCTCAAAAAAAGATTATACAAGCAGTAATATTAAAGTGCTCAAGGGTCTTGAGGCTGTTAGAAAAAGACCTGGTATGTATATTGGTGATACTGACGATGGCACCGGTCTTCATCATATGGTATTTGAGGTTGTGGACAACTCAATAGATGAGGCCCTCGCAGGACATTGTGAGTTAATATCGGTAACAATTCATTCAGACGAGTCAATTACAGTATCGGATGACGGTCGAGGCGTTCCAGTTGATATACACCCTGAGGAAAAAAGATCAGCTGCAGAGGTTATCATGACAGTTTTGCACGCGGGTGGAAAATTTGATGACAACTCCTACAAAGTATCAGGGGGTCTTCATGGTGTTGGGGTGTCTGTCGTAAATGCATTATCAGAAACGCTGACCTTAACGATTAATAGAGACAACAAAACCTATAAACAAAAATACAAGGAAGGTGAGCCGCTAGCACCAATAAAAGCTGTTGGCAAATCAACACAAACCGGCACGATCCTGAAGTTCAAACCAAGCGAAAAGACGTTCAGCAATATTGAATTTAAATATGAAATTCTATCAAAGAGATTGAGAGAGCTATCGTTTCTTAATTCTGGAATTAAAATTGAATTAATAGATGAAAGAAATGATAAAAAAGATATCTTTCAATTTAAAGGCGGCATCAATGCTTTTGTATTGCACCTCAACAGAAATAAAAACGCCATTCATGAAGAAATCTTCAGCTTCAAAACAAAAAAAGACGACGTAATTGTTGAGGCCGCCCTGCAGTGGAATGACGGATATCAAGAAAATGTTTTTTGTTTTACAAACAATATTCCACAAAAAGACGGAGGAACACACTTAGCTGGCTTTAGGGGCGCCCTTACTAGAACACTGAATAATTACATCGAAAAAGAGTTATCAAATAATGATAAGTTCAATCCTAGCGGCGATGATGCAAGAGAGGGGCTGACGGCGGTTCTATCTGTTAAGGTTCCAGATCCAAAATTTTCATCACAAACCAAAGATAAGCTTGTTTCTTCTGAAATAAAAGGAATTGTTGAGTCTTCAATGGCAGAAAAATTATCAGAATTTTTGTTAGAGCACCCACAAGAAGCAAAGATTATCGTCAACAAAATTATTGAAGCCGCCCGCGCAAGAGAAGCAGCAAGAAAAGCCCGAGAAATGACACGAAGGAAGGGCGCTCTAGACATAGCCGGTCTGCCTGGGAAGCTCGCAGATTGTCAAGAAAAGGACCCATCATTATCCGAAATATTTCTGGTTGAGGGAGATTCGGCAGGCGGTTCTGCCAAACAAGGAAGAGACAGAAAGACACAAGCAATTCTCCCATTAAAAGGTAAAATTTTAAATGTTGAGAAAGCTCGATTTGATAAAATGTTATCTTCTGCAGAGGTTGGCACGCTTATTACAGCATTAGGCTGTGGGATCGGAAGAGATGACTTTGATCCAGACAAACTCAGATACCACAGAATCATAATCATGACCGATGCCGATGTAGACGGATCACATATTCGAACGCTTTTGCTGACTTTTTTTTATAGACAGATGCAAGAGCTGATTAATAGGGGGCATGTTTATATTGCTCAGCCACCTCTTTATAAAATTAAAAAGGGCAAACAAGAAACATACGTCAAGGACGATGCGGAGCTCAATAAATACTTACTGCAGATAGCACTCGAAAACTCTAAATTACATATTTCTAAGTCATCGCCAGCAATTTCTGATACAGCATTTGAAAAATTAGCGCATGATTATATGGATGTTGAAAACATTATATCCAGACAATCGGCAATATATGACGAAGAGGTTCTTGAGGCGATGGGCAATATAAAGCAAATCAATACTAAGGACAGCAGAAATGAAAAAAAACTCAAGGATTATATAAAATTACTTTCAAAGGAGTTAAATAAAATTCTTAAATCAAGAAATCAAGATGATAATTCGAGCGAGTCACTTAAGGTAAGCTTTGAACCGGCGGGATCAGAGAGAAAAAACCCATCTATTTCTATAATTAAATATAAGCATGGGGCCGAAACAAAAAAATATATTTCGAGCTCATTTTTTAGTTCAAAGGACTATAAGACGCTCGTAAGCAACAAATCTAAGTTAAATGATTTATTAAAAAAAGGTGCTTATGTATCGAAAGGCGACAATAAACAAAATATAGATCATTTCAGTCAAGCAATAGATTGGCTCATGGATCAAGCTAAGAGGGGTCAATATATTCAACGATATAAAGGGCTGGGAGAAATGAACCCCGATCAATTATGGGAAACCACAGTAAATCCTGATACCAGGAGATTATTACAAGTTAATGTAGATGATGCCCTAAAAGCAGATGAAGTGTTTACCACCCTGATGGGAGACCATGTTGAGCCTAGAAGGGAGTTCATTGAGCAAAATGCGCTGTCTGCATCAAATATTGATATTTAATTATTTATTGATGTGACGAGCTAATTTCTCGCATTTTGTTATCAATCCAACACTTAACTTCATCTGTAATTTCTCCTGGGTTTTTTCTGTCGCACGTTATTGCTTTACCAATGCAAAATTTTATTACCCCAGGTTTTTTCTTAAGATTACGGCTCGTCCAAAAATCTTCAGCATTATGAGCAACAGGGATAATCTTAACATTTGCAGTTTTAGCAAGAGCCGCACCACTAATACCATATTTTTTTGTTTCGCCTGGGTTCATTCTTGTTCCTTCAGGAAATATCGTTATCCATATTCCATCATTCAATCTTTTTGTACCTTCATTTATAACTTGAGAAACAGCAGTTCTCCCACTTTTTCTGTCAATAGGAATGGCTTTCAAGTTTCTCAGCGCCCACCCAAAAATTGGAATCCAATTCAATTCTCTTTTGACAATCCATGTTTGTTGTGGAAAAACTACAAGCTGGGCATAAGCCTCAAATACACTAGAATGCCTAATCATAATTACGCTGGGTTCATCAGGAATATGTTCTTGACCCTCTACTCTAAATTCTAGATCACATACAATATTGCCAACCCATATCATCCCCATTCCCCAGTTACGGGCTATCGAGAATCTCATAGAATATGGCAAGGGGATTAAAACAACTAAACTGGCACAGAATATTGAAATATAGAAATAGATTTGGAAGACTAATGACTTGATCATTAACATTTTTTAATCTAAGACCCTATATATTGACTATAATAAGCAGGTATTTCGGATAAATTTAATGTCATTTGTTCCATTGAATCTCTATCTCTGATTGTAGCTGTACCTTTTTCAATAGAATCAAAATCAATTGTGATGCAAAGGGGTGTTCCAATTTCGTCATGCTTTCTATAACTTTTTCCTATATTGCCTGTATTCTCTAAAATTACCCTGCCTAGTTTTCTTTTTTGTAACTCCGACTTTAATTGTGAGGCCGCTTCTACAAGATTTTCATTATTTCTTTTGAGAGGGATCACGGCCGCTTTGATGGGGGCCAGATGAGGCTTGAACGACAATACCACCCTTTCTTTTCCATTATCGATAATTTCTCTTCTATAGGCTTCGTTGAGGACAGCAAGAACACCTCTGTCGACACCCGCGGATGGCTCAATAACATAAGGGATTTCCCAGTTATTATTACTGTCTTGTATTGCCAGCCTACTTTTTGATTTAGTGTTCTGTTTAACTTTCGAGTTTATATTTAAATCTTCTTGAAATTTTGTATGAGACCCAAGATCAAAGTCAGTTCTATTTGCAATCCCCTCAAGCTCTTCTAATCCGTGTGGAAACTTATACATAATATCGACGGTGGCTTTGGAATAGTGAGCCAGCTCATTACCCTTAACGTGCAATAATTCAATGTTATCTTTATTAATACCCTGATCTAACCACCATTGAACCCTCAGGTCTGTCCATTTTTTGTGCCATTCATCATCAGATCCTTTATGGACAAAAAATTCTAGCTCCATCTGCTCGAATTCTCTTACTCTGAATATAAAATTTCTCGGCGTAATTTCGTTTCTAAAAGCCTTACCAATTTGAGCAATTCCGAAGGGCAGATGACGTGGTGATGAATCCAGAACATTTTTAAAATTAGTGAATATATTTTGTGCTGTTTCGGGCCGCAAATAGGCAAATGAGCTACCATCATCGATTGGCCCGAGACTTGTTTTGAACATTAGATTAAAAGGCCTGGGCTCTGTTAAGTTTAGAGAGCCGCAGGAAGGGCATTTTTTCTCTTCGATTTCATCTTCACGCCATCTTGC
>CEQY01028824.1_pt1 | contig 11986 bp, 10 predicted proteins | sample 361391 | NCBI WGS metagenome assembly CEQY01 (sample SAMEA2621075, study PRJEB7988) | marine metagenome | isolation source: saline water (ENVO:00002010), including
TGAAACAAAGACTCTTTATTTTTCTTATTCTTGGTATTTTGATTCTTACAGTTGATTTAATATTCAATGACGAAAGTGAAGACAAAATTACTATTTTTGAATCCGAAATTAATTCTTTAATAGGCACCTGGGTTGAACAAGTAGGAAGAGAGCCAACGATTCAGGAAGTAGACGGCATCATCAAGCAACTGCTTGATGAAGAAATTCTTTATAGAGAAGCAATTAAACTAGGTCTCGATAAAAATGACATAATTATAAAGCGAAGACTTGCACAAAAGATTGGTTTTCTAAGACAAGAAGCTGATTCATCTTTGCCGTCAGAGAAAGAAGTGAATGATTTTTACAATCAAAATACTAAAAAGTATTTTGTAGATAAAAGAATAACCTTCTCTCATATTTATTTCAGTGAAAGTACAGCAAATCAGGCTGAAGCCGCAAGAGCTTTAAATCTAATAAGATCTGGTTCCACAGCAACAAATTTTGGAGAACCATTTTTATTGGGTAAAAATTTTTCAGCTAAATCTGTTGCTGAAATCGAAAGATCTTTTGGTAAAGAATTTTCTGAAGATATTCAAAGTATAACTCCACAAGATTGGTCTGGTCCTTTGAATTCTGAATATGGATCGCACCTTATTTTCATTCACTCAATCTCTGAATCTTTCACTCCTGCTTTAGAAGACGTTAAAAATGTAGTAATTAGCGATGTAATCCTAGAAAAGCAAAATAATTCAGTGAAGGAATATCTAAAAGAATTAAGAAGTAAATATCAAATTGAGATCTTGGCTGATTTAAATGAAATATCTAATTAAATTTATTGTTATAAATCTTAGCTTATTTCTTTGTCTATTATTGCAGGCTCATGAAATGAATCCTGCTAGGTTATCCTTAGAAGAGGGCAAGGACGGGGTTTATTCTGGTGTATGGATGTTCCCAGTCAATGCAGTTGGACTTCCTGCTGAAGTGAGTTTTACAGATTGTCTGGAAAAACAAAGAAATTTACCTGAAGTTCAAGGTAAGTATTTAGTTTCAAATATTGAAATTAATTGTAACGATACATTAAAAGGCAAGGAGATAGCTTTTAAAGGCCTTACAAGGCTTACTGATGCGTTAGTCAGTGTGAAATTTTTAGATCAGACTAACTTTGAAGGTTTGGCTACTATAAATTCACCTAAGTTTGATATACCTGATGCTGTAAGTATTTATCCAACAAGCTACTTTTGGTTAGGAATAGAACATCTTCTTAGTGGAATTGATCATATGCTGTTTGTTTTTGGTCTTTTATTTCTTGTTTCCGGAGCTGTAAACCTAATAAAGACCATCACTGCTTTTACATTAGCTCACAGCATTACACTTGCTCTATCGGTTCTAGATATTGTCAGCGTGCCTCAAGCTTCTACTGAGGCTTTTATAGCTTTAACAATAATCTATCTTGCTTTGGAAGTGGGCGATAAAGAGCAATACGATTCTACGCCATGGCTCATAGCATTCGGATTTGGGCTCTTACATGGCCTGGGTTTTGCAGGTGCCCTAACAGAGATAGGAATCAATAATGAAAACTTATTGTTATCTTTATTGTTTTTCAACATAGGCATTGAAACTGGACAGTTATTGGTCCTGCCATTATTTGGCATAATTATATATTTACTTAGGACAAAGAAATTAAAGATTGAGGTAAATGCATTTGCAAGTTATTTTATTGGAGGTTTAGGAACTTATTGGCTGATCGAACGAGTAGTCTCAATTTAAAAATAATATAAAAATGGAAGATATAGAATTTAAATTTGTCAAAAGTAATGGAATAAATATAAGGCTTGCGATGATGGGTGAAGGACCACTAGTGGTTTTTTGTCATGGTTGGCCTGAAAGTTGGTATAGCTATAGACATCAACTACCTGTCGTCGCTGCAGCAGGTTATAAAGCAGTTGCTTATGATGTTAGAGGGTATGGTGAATCTGATAAACCTCATGAGATTGAAGCCTATACAATGAGGAATATGACCAATGATGTAATTGGCATAATCGATGCTCTCGGTTACGACACAGCAGTTACAATTGGACACGATTGGGGAGGACCTATAGCCCTTCATACTGCAGCTCTAAACGAAGATCGAATAACTGCTACAGGAACTATGTCGGTTCCCTTTACAGGAAGAGGTCCTATGCCCGCTCTAGAATTATGGAAAGCAGTTTATAAAGATAACTTCTTTTATCAATTATATTTTCAAAAAGAAGGAGTTGCTGAAGCTGAATTTGAATCTGATTTGCAAAAATCTCTCTTTATTACCTATACAAATAGTGACGGAAGAGGAATGAAAAATAATTTACAAAGAGGGCAAAGTGGCTTGGTTCCAAAGAAAGATAAAAATTCTTCTTTCCTTGAAGGTATGGAAGTTTTTGAAGATTTCCCCGATTGGTTCACTCAAATTGATTTAGACTATTTTGTAAGTCAATTTGAATTGAGTGGGTTGAGAGGGCCTTTTAATAGATATAGAGCCCAAAACATTGATTGGAACGAGTTACCTGAATTAGATAAGAAACTATCTCAACCTGCATTCTTTATTACAGGAACTTTAGACCCTGTCAATTTCTTCATATCCTCCGATGAACCTTTGTTGAATAGAATAAAGTCTAATTATGAGAATTTATTATTTGCTGAAGAGCTAGACGGAATAGGCCATTGGACACAGCAAGAAGCTCCAGATGATGTAAATAAGTTAATTGTTAAATTTTTAAAACAAGTATCTTAGTGGCTTCAATTTAATTACAGCATGACAAAGATAATAAATTTTACTCATGAAGAACAAGCAGCCGCGGTTAATACTCTTCTCCTTGCTTTTTCAGTTGATCCTTTCCAAAGGTATCTAATGCCCAATCCTTCAATCTTTCTAAGAAATTCAACACTGTGGTTTAAAAATGCTGCAAGTCAGTCAATTTCAATCAATGCCTTACTGGGAACCAATGACCTTTCTGGAGTCGCAATTTGGTTTCCCCCCGATTACATAGTCAAGTTTGATGATATTGAGGAGACGTTTCAAGATCTGCCCGAAAATTCTAAAAAGGATATTTTTAGATATTTCAATGAGTTCGAAGAGAGCAAACCTAAGGACGCGTGGTATTTAGAATATTTGGGAGTAGATCCTAACTGTCACTCAAGGGGGCTAGGCTCCATGTTATTAAAGAAATCTTTAGAGAAGATAGATAAACTCCATCAACCAGCTTATTTAGAATCTTCTAATCCAAGAAACATGACTTTATACGAAAGACATGGATTTGAAACTATCAAAAAGATTCAATTTGGAGAAGGTCCTCCTATGCACACCATGTTCAGAGAGGCTAGATAGCCCTCAGTAAATCTACTCTAAAAATTATCCTAATTAGCTCTATCAAGTCCTGATTCTATAATCCAAGAGATAAGTTTTCTATGTGCCTTAGTAGGAAGATCATTTGAAGACTTCCTTACCATTTTTTGAATTTTTCTTAATGAATTATAAGCTGCAGCTGTAGCGAATTCATCGTAGTAATCTTGGGACAATATATCTATAAGCCTTCTTACATACGTTGTTTGTATATTTCTTCTGATCGAACTCGCTTTATTATTCTCATCTCCAATGAAGATAGATTCTGTCAAGTCATCTATCACTTCGTACACAGAGTATTCATTACCATAAAGTTCTGTGTCACTTATTCTTTCAAGTGTCCAAGAATTAAGTATATGGTTAAGAACGGAATTTTGAATGCTCAAGATAATTTTGTGCATTTGAGGGTCTTCATGTCTTGTATAGAGGTCAAACATCCTTCTCTCCACTTGAACTTTGCGCAGTAATTCAGCATTCACGGGAAAAGCTTCTGTCGAAAATGCATACTTCTGTAATGTTTCCATGGCTCTTTTTTGTTCTTCGTATGGGACAGGAATGTAAGGGTCTTTATTAGGTTTATTTTGAGGATTAGAACGTTCAACATACACTCCCCCGATCTGCCTAGAAATTACTTCTAATGATCTTCCATATTCCCTAATGAGTATCCTATGTGCCAATCTATACTCTTCCCACGATTCTGCTTTTTGATCTAATTTTTCTATTAAATCATTTTGAGTTTTGTTTACTAAATCCATTCTCTTAATTGCATATTCGACTGGGTCATTACTAAGATCATAAATCATTGCCCTAGGATCTATACCCCTTCCTGGATACCTCATATCTTCAGAGTCATTCGCAAACATATGTTCAGGCTTGTCAGCTTCTTTAAGAATCTCGTTTAATTCATTTTCTGACAATCCAGGCGTATAACCATATTTTATTGCCCAAATATCATAAGGTCCTGGACGAACATCATAATAGTCACCTTGTTCAATCCCTACAGGGGCAAGGTTAATAGCTGGATATTCCATTACAGAAGCAGTAACACCTCTTTTACTCGTTATTTCAGGGTTATGAACATCTTCATTATTATGAAGATAACTTGCTTTAAAGTTATGATTTAAACCCAAGGTGTGTCCAACTTCATGCAATGCTAGCCTTTTGATGCCTTGTTCGATAATTTTAGGGTCATTAAGATCTAATGAATCTGCTAGTAACAAACCTTCTTGCATATGACTACCTGCACTACAGTTATTGTGATTGTGTGAATCATTGAAAACTTGATCAACATTTACTCTAGCCGTGAGGTAAATCCATTCAAGCATAATATCAGCACCCAATATTTCACCTGTTCTTGGATTAGTAAAGCTTGGTCCATATCCTCCAAACATTGGATTAGGCGAAGAGGTCCACCGAAGAACATTATATCTAATATCACCTGCATCCCAATCAGCATCATCAGGCTGAATCTTCACTTCTATTGCATTCATAAAACCTGCAGCCTCAAAAGCTTCATTCCAAGCTAAGACGCCTTCTTTTATAAAATCCCTAAGTTCAAAAGGGGTGGTATTCTCTATCCAGAAAGTAATTGGCTTTATAGGTTCTGATATATCCTTTTCAGGATATTTTTTTTGCAAATTCCATTTACCTATCAAATCTAGATAAGGAGTCACTTCCGTAGAAGTTAAGTTAGTAACTCTGTCTGAGAAATAACCTATAGATTGATTAGCTATACGAGGTTCAAAGTCATTTTGAGGCATTTCAATAAAACTATATCTAACTTGGACAGAAATATTTCTTGGATCTGCTATATCTTCGTATTCAAAATCTTCTCTTGAGAACCAATCTGATGGCGCCATATTCTCGATTACATATTCCACCTGAAAATCAGTATTTTCTTTATAATTATGGATATTAAGTATTCTAGATTTCGTAGGGCTAATCTGTCCCCAAGACATAGAACCTTGATGATAACTATCAGGCGACATTATGGGTACAATCGGTGTAAGTCTTTCAGATAAGAGTAGACCAGTAACATCTATTAAAAAAGCATTACTATCCTCATTTTTTGCGGCAATTTTAAATACACTGAAAGTGGAATTTGAGGTATTCGCCCCTTGAGATTTATATAGAGGACTGTCCTCATCAAAATAGAAGTTTGTTAAAACTCTATTAAATCTTAAATTCTCAAAGTCCTTTTCGATGAAAAAAACACCTTCGTCAAAGTAAGAGCCTTTGACCATACCAGAGACTGCTGTCCCATTGATAATGTGAGCAAAGTAGATAAATTCCTTATCAAGCTGTTCTTCATTAATTTCCAAGAAAACTTTATTTTCTTCTATATCCCTATAAGTTTTGAAGAAGCCAGGTATTTCTTCAAAATCTTCAACAAACTCTTCTATATATGTTTCTTTTTCTTTTTTCTCAGAATCAGAATCTTCTTCTGCATTGATTTCCTCTGCTATCACTCCTTGAGTGACAAAAATCATTAAAAAAATTAAATTAATTATTACTTTTTTCATTAGGTGTTTTTTTACAAATAATCTTCTATTGTTAAAATTAAGGTGCGATACTATATCAGAAACGCACAACGAATTTTTAAGGTTTTATTATGTATGATTTAGTAATCAAAAATGGTTTGATATATGACGGCAAGGGAAATGAACCTTTCCATGCCGATGTAGCTATCCAAAATGAGAAAATTGTAGAAATCGGTCATATAGATGGAGACAGCAAAGAGACAATCGATGCTTCAGGAAAGATAGTAACTCCTGGCTTTGTTGATATTCATACTCATTATGATGGTCAAGTAACTTGGGATCCTTACCTCAGGCCATCAACCTATCATGGTGTGACAACAGTTGTAATGGGTAACTGTGGAGTTGGTTTCTCTCCTTGTAAGCCTAGTCAGCGAGATTGGTTGATTGGCTTAATGGAAGGGGTAGAGGATATACCAGGTACAGCACTTCATGAGGGCATAGACTGGGAATGGGAGAGCTTTCCAGAGTATCTAGATGCCCTGGAAAAGAAACCTCTCGCTATAGATGTAGGGACACAGATCCCGCATGGCGCTGTTAGAGCTTATGTAATGGGTGAGAGAGGTATAAATCATGAAGAGGCCTCTGATGAGGAAATAGATCAAATGAAAAAGATTGTTCAAGAGGCTGTAAAGGCTGGCGCCTTTGGTTTCACTACTTCAAGAACAGAGAAACATAATGATGTAAACGGAAACCTCACTCCAAGTATTACAGCTCATAAAACTGAACTGGTAGAGATCGCAAAGTCGTTAGGTGAAATAAATCAAGGGGTACTTCAAGGTATATCTGATTTCTATGATTTTGATTCTGAATTTGATATTTTCAAGGAAATGTCACAAGAGTCAGGAAGGCCTATCTCAATAACAGTTGAGCAACAGGATGCACGGCCTGAATGGTGGCTACAATTATTAGATGGTATTGAAGAAGCTCAATCAGAAGGTATAAAAATGTATGGCCAGGTTCCTCCGAGGGCTACAGGTATTTTAATGGGACTTACAGCAACATTAAATCCATTTAGGTTTCATCCCTCTTATATGGAGATTGCTGATCTTTCACTGGAAGAAAGAGTAGGCTTGATGAATACCAAAGATTTCAAGGAAAAATTATTGAATGAGCAAGCTGTTTCAATAAATCCTCTTGTAGATGAAATTGTTAACTCTTTTGGAAAAATGTTCAAATTAGGGGAACCTGCAAATTATGAACCTGACCCAAAAGACTCTTTTGAATCAAAGGCTAAATTATCTAATATGACTGCTCAAGAAATTGCTTATGAAGCAATGTTAGAAAAAGAAGGTAAGGCATTGATTTATCACCCTTTATTCAATTATCAAACAGGTGATCTAAGTCTGGTTGAAAAGATGCTTAAACATCCATATACAATCTCAGGTCTTGGAGATGCTGGTGCCCATTGTGGTGCCATTAGTGATGCAAGTTTCCCAACAACATTGGTCCAACACTGGTCAAGAGATAGAGATAGAGGTGCTAAATTGCCTCTAGAAACTGTTATTAAAATGCAAACCTCTGAAACAGCAAATTTGCTTGGCATAAAAGATAGAGGCATTCTTCAAGAAGGATATAAAGCGGATGTAAATATAATTGATTATGAGGGCCTAACTTTGCATGAACCCGAAATTATTAATGATTTACCTGCAGGGGGAAGACGTTTAGTACAAAAGGCTTCTGGCTACGATTACACTATTGTTTCTGGCGAAATTGCTTTTGTTAAAGGTGAAGCAACAGGTGCATTAAACGGAAGGCTTATTCGCAATACAAATTAACTATGCCAAGCCATATATTAGATTTGCATGGCTATAGGCATCATGAAGTTGATTTAGTGGTTGAGAACTTTATTTTCTTAAACCAAGAAGAGATGCCTCTAACAGTAATATGCGGAAACAGTGAAAAGATGCTTTCCCTCGTTAGGAAAGTTTTAGATAGATCTGGAGCTGAATACTATAATGGTTCCGGTCATGAATATGGCCAGATAAAGGTTCACAGACTTATATGATATGGATATTAAAAGGTTAGATCCCATAGGAGTAGAGATTACTGGTTTAAATCTCAAGACAATAAATCAAGATCAATCTGAGCAGATCAAAGCAAACTTTCTTGAATTTTCTGTGGTAGTCATAAGGAATCAAGAATTAAATCCAACAGATCTAAAACAAATTTCAAATTTATGGGGCAAAGCTCTCATCCATCCTGTATTTAAAGGAATAGAAGGGCATCCTGAAATTATCGAAATAAGAAATTATGGAGAAAAGTATCATACTAATGCGCATTGGCATTCAGATGTAACTTTTGAAGAGGCGCCTCCTGATGCTACATTATTATATTCCTTAGAAGTACCAAAAGAGGGGGGAGATACTCTTTTTTCAAGTCAACATCTTGCATACGATGAACTTGATTCTGACCTTAAGTCAATGCTTTTAGATAAGAAAGCTGTACATACTAATGCAGGTGTTCTCATGCTTTCAGGTGGGGATCCAAAAAAAGCTAAGACAGTTGAGCATCCAGTATTTAGAGAACATCCAGAAACGGGAAAAAAGGCCTTATATGTTACGGAGGCTTTTGTTCAGTCTATTAAAGGAGTGGATTCGAAAGAATCTCAAGAAATACTTAGTATCCTTTATAAACATGCATGCAAAGACAAGTACATTTATAGACATAAATGGCTTAAAGGCGATCTCGTGGTATGGGATAATAGAAGCGTTCAACACTTTGCTGAACATGGATATGGAGACCAAACAAGAACAATGCACAGATTAACCACATCAGGGAGCAAACCATTTTGAATAATACATTCACCATAAAGAATAGTAAGGTTGTTAACGAAGGCCAAATTTCAGAAACTGATGTCATTATTAAGAATGGCAGATTCGAGAAGATAGGTAATAATTTACAATCTGAAGGTGAAGTCATTGACGCTGCAGGTCTTTTTCTTATGCCGGGCATTATAGATGATCAATGCCATTTCCGAGAACCTGGATTAACCGAAAGGGGCAGCATAAGGACGGAATCTTTGTCTGCCATAGCTGGCGGTACTACCACTTTTATGGATATGCCTAATGTAGTCCCCCCTACGCTTAATTTAGATCTATGGAGAGAAAAGATTTCCATTGCAGAACAAACTGCATCGGCTAATTTTTCCTTCTATATGGGGACCTCCAACACAAATATTGATGAAATTAAAGCAATAAATCCCAAGGAAGTTTGTGGCATAAAGATTTTTATGGGCTCTTCAACTGGGGACCTTCATGTAGATAGTGAAGATGCTTTGAACGACCTTTTCAAAGAATCCCCAGTAATTATAACTACTCATTGCGAGGATGATCCGATGATAAAAGCAATGGAACAGGAATTTTTATCTAAATATGGTGAGAAGATACCTGTAGAAATGCATTCAGAGATAAGATCTAGGGAGGCATGTATTAAGTCTTCTAAGAAGGCTATCGCACTAGCAGAAAAATATGATGCTAACCTGCACATACTTCATTTGACCACTAAGGAAGAAATAGGATTATTTTCTAATAAACCACTAAACGAAAAGATGATTACTGCTGAGGTTTGTATTCCTCATTTATACTTTTCAAATGATGATTACGCCACTAAAGGAACTTTGATTAAATGCAATCCGTCTATAAAAGAATCTTCCGATCGCGATGCTTTGAGAAAAGGATTATTAGAAGGTTATATAGATTATGTTGCAACTGATCATGCTCCTCATCAATTGGAAGGTAAGTCCAATGATTACATGGATTGTCCATCAGGCGTACCAAGTGTTCAGCATACGTTGCTTGTCCTTTTAGAGCTTGTTAGAGAAGGGGTTTATTCTCTCAATGATCTTCCATACTACCTTTCCCATAAGGTGGCAGACAGATTTAAAATAATAGATAGAGGTTACATTAGAGAAGGTTACTGGGCAGATTGTGTTCTTGTAGACTTAGAACGCAAATATACAGTCACAAAAGAAAATACAGCTTACTTCTGTGGTTGGTCACCTTTCGAAGGTGAAACTTTTAATTCTAAAGTCATAAGTACCTTTGTTAATGGAAAACATGCATATAATGAAGGTAAAATTTTAGAAACTAATTTAGGTGTTCAGTTAGAATTCGATAGATGAGTATGGATCAAGATATTAAGTTACATGACAACAACAAAGCTTTTTCATGGAGTATTCCAAAAGGGCCGCACACATTTTTCTCAGATGAAGATATACAGTGCTTTAATGAAAGAGGATTTGTAGTTGTAGAAAATGCTTTCTCTCCTTCAGAGGTTAGTCAGGTCATAGAGCAGATCGATCCATACGAATTTAATGTTACCGAAGCTCTTAAAGGATTGGATGGAGGAAAGTTTTTTATTGCAAGAGCTGAAGAGATAACTTTTACCACGCATCTTGTTACTCAATCAGAAATACTGAAAGCATTCAGTTGTCACAGAGTTTTTTCAGATATTTGCAGGGATTTAATAGGTCCGGATGTAAGATTGTATTGGGACCAAGCCGTGTATAAAAAACCCGGTACAAAAGATGAGTTTCCATGGCATCAGGATAATGGATATACCTACATAGAACCACAAGCTTATCTCACTTGTTGGGTAGCACTTACTGACACTGATGAAACTAATGGATGTCCTTGGGTAATGCCTGGTTTGCACAAAAGGGGTACATTGTTTCATGAATCTACTGATTTAGGTCATGAAATACCTTTAGATTCCTCTGAGTCGATATGCTTACCACTTAAAGCAGGAAGTATTGCTATCTTTTCTTCTTTAACGCCTCACAGAACTGGACCAAATTTATCAGATGGTATCAGGAAGTCTTACATACTTCAGTATGCTCCTGACGGTTCAAAAAGGGTCATATCTCAGTCATTGACTGAAGACCTCAATGATGAATCCAGGCAGTTCTTAATACTAAAAGACGGCGAAGAGACTAATTAAGATACAAATCCAGTTAGCCTTTCGTAAGCTTCAGCAAAATCCTCTTTGAACTCTTGCACTACATCGCTGGCTGATATGCTTTGATTCATTAAACCAACTCCCTGTCCAACCCAATAGGTTGCCAAATCTTTTGCTCCATCATGTCCGCCTTCTGCAAGTTTTGCTACCTTTTGCAAAGCAGGCTCAGCTACCATTGGCTGTAAGGGCATTGGCAAAGGTTCAGGTGCTCCCTCTGATTCCCAGGCTTCTGTCCAAGGAGAAACTAATTGTCTCGAGTGTTTTCCCGTTCTACTTCTTGACCTCACTGTTTGACTTGAATTAGCAGCAACCATTTTTTCTTTGATAATTTCAGGTACTTCAGATTCAACAGTCGTTAACCATACTGATCCACACCAAGCTCCCGAAGCTCCCATGGCCATTGCTCCTGCCATTTGTTTTCCAGTAACGATACCGCCCGCAGCAAGTATTGGAACATCACCATAAGGTTGAATGGCTTGATATACTTCGGGGATCAAAACCATAGTAGAAACGCTTCCGCAATGACCACCAGCCTCAGTTCCAGAAACTACTAAAATATCAACTCCAGCTTTTACTTGGTTTATTGCATGTTGTGCAGTACCTAAGAGCGCTGCAACCTTAACATCGTTATCCTTTCCCATTTGGAGCATCCAGTCGGGCGGAACTCCAAGTGCATTAGCGATAAGTTTGATAGGATGGTTGAAAGCTACATCTAGAAGAGCTTTTGCTCCATCAGCTTTAGTATTGGCAGCAAAACTGGATCCAGCTGTGTCAATTGTTCTGAGTTCGTTGGCTTCAATATCATGCTTTTCTAGAACATCAGCTCTAAAGTCTGCGTATTCTTGAGGTATCATGCCTTTTAATTTCTCAGCATCAAATTTCTCACTTTGATCGACCATTTTGTTTGGAATCAATACATCTACGCCATATGGTTTACCGTCGATATGATCGTCTATCCATTTGAGTTCTTTTTCGAGCTGTTCAGGTGACATTCCAACAGCACCTAGCACGCCACAACCACCTGCCTTTGAAACTGCCACTACGACATCTCTGCAGTGAGTGAAAGCCACTAAAGGAAATTCAATATCCAGAAGTTCGCATATTTTCGAGTTCATAATTTCTCCTTAAATTTTTT
>CEQY01396333.1_pt1 | contig 11980 bp, 11 predicted proteins | sample 361391 | NCBI WGS metagenome assembly CEQY01 (sample SAMEA2621075, study PRJEB7988) | marine metagenome | isolation source: saline water (ENVO:00002010), including
TCAAAATAAAATCGATAAAATTATCGAGATCACCAAGAGGTTGGAAGCCAATGGGGTTATAGTGCATGTGAACCCATTGCAAGAATTTGCTCAGCCTGAAGGTGATCGATACAAAGTAGCTCCGTTAGAAACGATAAAACGTCTTTTGGAGTTAATGGACTTTCCCATTATTGTAAAAGAAGTAGGACAGGGGATGGGTCCTAGAAGTCTGGCCGGCTTAGTTTCTTTACCGATTGAAGCCATTGAGTTTGCTGCTTTTGGTGGAACTAATTTTACAATGCTTGAACAGAGCAGACATCAAAAGACAGATAGCTCAAAAAATGAGTTACTGGCTGGACTTGCTACAATAGGACATACACCGGAAGAAATGATTGGCTGGATAAATGCTTTTGAGTTTGAGCTCGAATGTCAGCAATTTATTATCTCTGGAGGAGTTTATGATCCTATCAGGGCAAAGGTTTTGAACGATTCTCTTCATTACCCTAGTGCTGTTGGAATGGCATCGCAATTTCTCAAGTTTGCCATGGGAGATTACGAGCAATTGCAGGCATACGCAGAAGATCTTATTGAAGTTTATTTGGTTTGTGACCAAGTATTAAAAGGATAGATAGAATGAAGCAGGTTTCAGGTTTCTCAAAACTCTCTAAACTAGAAAAAATAGATTGGCTTAAAACACAACTCCCTCATGCCTATACATTAAATGTCTTACAAGACTATTGGTTGGCAGATCGAGCGACTCAAAAACTCATTGAGGAATTTAGTGAAAATACGATTGGAAACTTTATTCTTCCCTATGGTGTAGCACCTAATTTTTTATTGGATGGAGAAATGTTTGCTGTACCATTCGTTATAGAAGAGAGTTCAGTCGTTGCAGCTAGTGCAAAAAGTGCAAAGTTTTGGTTGAGTCGAGGTGGTTTTAAAACGAAAAAACTAACGACTTTAAAGAACGGCCAAGTACACTTTTTCTATCATGGTGATAAAAGCGAGCTTGAAGAACAGTTTCTCAATAATAAAGAGAGTTTATTCAACTCTGTGGCTGAGCTTTCAAACAATATGGAAAAACGAGGCGGAGGAATTAAATCGATTGAGCTCAAGGATATGACCGCTGAACTTCCCAATTATTTTCAGCTCTATGCCACTTTTGAGACTTGTGATGCAATGGGGGCAAATTTCATAAACTCGATTTTAGAAGAGCTAGGGAACCAAATAAGTCATTGGGATCATACCGAAGTTAATATGTGCATTCTTTCTAATTTTACCCCGGAGTGCAAAGTCGAAGTGGAAGTGAGTTGTCCAATAGACTCCCTTAAAGGTGTAGCAAAAAACGTTGAAGCTAAAGATTTTGCTTACAAATTTAAACAAGCAGTTGATATAGCTCAGGCTGATATACGGCGTGCAGTGACTCATAATAAAGGAATCTTTAATGGAATAGATGCTGTTATTTTGGCCACTGGAAACGATTTTAGGGCCATTGAAGCCTGTGGGCATGCATATGCGGCCAGAGATGGAAGTTATAGGGGACTCACCACATGTGATATCAGTGAGGGAGAGTTTAGTTTTAAAATTGATATTCCTCTAGCTTTAGGAACGGTGGGAGGACTAACAACATTGCATCCAATGGCAAAGGTTTCACTTGAAATGCTGGGTAATCCGAATGCTCAAACGTTAATGAAAATTGTAGCAGCAGCTGGACTTGCTCAAAACTTTGGCGCTCTGCGCTCTTTGGTAACTACTGGAATTCAGCAAGGCCATATGAAAATGCACCTTTTAAATATCTTAAATCAGTTAAACGCTTCAAAAGAAGAAATTAAGCGGGCCAAAGAATACTTTAATGAAAGAACAGTATCGTTTTCCGGGGTGAGGGATTTCCTTGCCAAAACAGACACCCTGCATTAGGATGTGTCCACCTAAGAGATCAAGAGAGACTAGATGAGTAAGAATTATTATTACGGGCATGGAAAGCTGCTTTTGACCGGTGAGTACTTGGTTATGGATGGCTGTAAATCTTTGGCGCTTCCTAGTAAATTAGGCCAACAAATGCATGTCGAGTATCGACCCACCTCCGAACCAAAGTTGTTTTGGAAGAGTTACGATAAAGACAATAAAGTCTGGTTTGATGCGGTCTTCGAACTATGGCATTTTGATATACTAAAATTTGATGAGACGCTGGTTGATGAAGCTCAGGTTCTGGCCTTGCAAGGAATTCTTCGGCAAGCGAGAAAACAAAATATCCATTTTCTAAGGGAGCAAGTTGATTTTCATGTTTCAACCAGACTTGAATTCCCACTTGATTGGGGACTTGGTTCTAGCTCAACCCTAATTTACAATGTGGCACAATGGGCCTACGTGAGTCCTTTTGAACTTCTAGAAAAAACTTTTGGAGGCTCGGGATACGATATTGCTTGTGCCCAGTCCTTTGGTCCCGTTGTTTATCAGAATCTAAAACGAGGTCCTCAATGGGAGACTGCAAACTTTTATCCCAGTTTTAAAGATAGAATTTATTTTGTACACCTGAACCGAAAGCAAAACAGTCGTGACGAGATCCAGCGTTATCGGGAATTAGCTCCTTCTAATAAGGATAAACTAATAGAGAGAGTGAATAAAGTTACAGAGGCCTGTTTGGAAGTCGTTGATATGGGGGAATTTCAAAATCTAATGGCAGAGCATGAAAGTATTATAGCTGAGTGTATCGATAAAAGACCTATTCAAAGTGAGCTATTTGGAGACTTTGATGGAGTCGTAAAATCTCTTGGCGCATGGGGTGGGGACTTTGCTCTTATTGCTAGCAAAAATTCTTGGGAAGATATAAGAGATTATTTTTATCACCGTGGATACAAAGAGCTGCTTTCATATGATGAAATGATTCTTCAAACTTTTCCTCGATTTAGCGAACCTGAAATTAATCTTAAAAGAGAGTTGGATCATGGGCTCAAGGCCCTCTAGTGGGAAAATAAAAGTTTCAACTCCTTCAAATATTGCTTTTATTAAATATTGGGGAAAGTATGGCAATCAGATGCCAATGAACCCATCTATTTCTATGACACTTGATAAATGTCGAACAGAATTTGATGTTGATTATAGTGAAGGGCAAAATTCAGTTGAGCTTATTTTTGAAGGCACGAGAAACCAAGACTTTGAGACAAAACTCACAAAGCTTTATCAAAAACTCATTTCGAATTTTCCCATCCTTGATGGTTATCATTTTAAAATAAAATCTCGAAACACTTTTCCTCATTCCGCCGGTATTGCTTCGTCTGCTTCTGCGATGTCTGCTTTTGCGCTGACTCTTGGAGTCGTTTCTCAAAGGCAAAATGATTTGGAGTTTGTCAGTGAGCTTGCTAGGCTTTGTTCGGGCTCTGCTTGTCGAAGTGTCTATCCTGATTATGCTATTTGGGGAGAGTCTCAATGTATAGACAATTCCTCACAAGAACATGCTATCGTATTTAATGAAGCTCACTCAATTTTTAATAATATGAACGATTCTATTGTCATTGTTGATTCTGGTGAAAAGTCAGTTTCAAGTAGTGCAGGTCATGGGCTTATGTCCAACCATCCTTATAGAGAAAAGAGGGTGGTTCAAGCGAATACAAATTTTAATAGCATTATTGAAGCCATGAGAACCGGAGATTTGGAAAAATTTGGTAGAGTTATTGAAAATGAGGCATTAAGCCTACATGCTCTGATGCTCAGTTCAGATCCATCTTATATTTTATTAAAGCCTTTAAGCCTTCAGTTAATCGAAGAGGTAAAAAATATGAGAGAGATGACTAATACGCCACTTTATTTTACTATCGATGCGGGTCCTAATATACATTTAATATACCCAGATCAGGCTAAAAATGAGGCCAGAAATTTTATAGATAATTTTTGCCATAAGCATAAACTCACCGTAATTCATGATGGTATTGGAAAAGGACCTCGTATTGAGCCTAAATAGATCATGTGATTATTTCCATTCAAAGCTGCTCCTTTTTGGTGAGTATGCGATTGTGAAAGGCGGCCAAGGTCTAGCAATTCCCTTTCCTAAATTTAAAGGATGCTTAAAAATTGGTGATCTAGAGACTGATGCTAAATTCTTTGAGCTCTATGATTATTTAAAAAAATCTCCACTTCTCGCCAAGAGGTTGGATCTTAAACGATTTCGAGAAGACTTGGATCTGGGTCTTTGTTTTGATTCTAATATTCCTCAAGGTTATGGCATTGGAAGCTCAGGTGCATTGTGTGCGGCTATTTATAGTGAGTACATTATCGGGGGACTTCCTCCAGTTGAAAATTCAAAAGATTTAAAAGAACTTCAAGATTATATGGCATTGATGGAATCATTTTATCATGGGACCTCTAGTGGACTTGACTGCTTGATCAGTCTGATTGATAAGCCTGTTCATATCAAAGATCGAAAAGATGTCGTTGCGATTAAGGCTCCTCGTTTTCTAGAGCTTGGTAACTTCTATCTCTTTGATTCTGACCAGCAGCGAAAAACTTCGCCTTTAGTTCATCAATTTCTCACTCGCTTTGATAAAGAACAAAGTTTTCAGTTAAGTTTCAAAGAGTTTACGAAGCTTAATGATTTACTAATTCGGGATTTACTTAATCTAGACACAGAGGCTTTAAAGGACCATTTTAAAAAGCTTTCAGAGCTTCAAGGAGATCTTCTCTCTGATATGATTCCTCCTAATGCTAAAGATTTTTGGCAAAAGGGACTTGCTTCAGGTGAGTATTATACTAAGTTTTGTGGTGCTGGTGGCGGAGGCTTCTTTCTGGTATATTCTACAAGTAATTTAAATGAACCTGGATTAATAGCATTATAAATGGAAAATTTTAGACCGGCGGGAACACTCTCTCAATTTTTAACAGATTTAAAGTCTTCAAAAGTTAACGAAGGATCTTTGATGGTTTGGCAAACTGTTAAAGGTAAAAAAAAGGTTCTCAAAGGAAGCTACTCTAGTCATAAGAAAGAAAAAGACAAAACAGTTGTAAACATACATCTGGAAAAAAACCATAGTTTTGATAAAGACTCCCCAATTTATCTTTATGAAGAGGTGAATGGAATACTTTTTAAAGGTGAGTATAGTTATTATGTAAACCAAAATTTGAAATTGATAATTGATGAAAAAGTATTTTTAAAAGAAAAAAGGAAATCACCTAGATTCGGATTTCATTATAGTGATGTAAAAATTGAGTTAGAATATCAAAAAAAGACATACGAATTTAAACTCAAAGACGTTAGTGACTTAGGCTACTCCATTGAATTAAAGCATAAAATCGCAGAGCATTTTAAGGTAACACAACCAATAAATCTGTTATCAGTTCATGGTGTCAATTTACCTAAGGCAATTGGGGGAAGTATCGTTTATATACAGAAGTCCCCCCATAAATGGTCTAAGGGACATTCCATTATAGGGATAAAGTTTAATCGGAAATCAAAGTTATTTACTCTCATAGCAAAGCAAATGGGCCTTAGTTAATATCTTCGGAATCTTTAACTAAGCTTAACTTTACGGCTTCTTTCATATGTTTTGCAGGCATACGCTCACGAGTCTCTACTTTCCAGTCTTCAGAAATCATGGCGGCTTTTGCTAACTTTCTTTCTAGTTGATTTAGCTGTTCAACACTTTCTCTTATATGCTCAGTGACTCCCATTTTTGTTTGAATTCTTTGAACTGGAGCCTGTGCATGAATATCTGTTAATAATTTACCGAGTCGGTCAAAACGTTCATTTTCATCATAGCTAAAAAAGACAAATCCACTAGCTTCAAGTTTATGAGTATTAATATTAGATCCGCTTAAAAGCCAATTTCTTGCATTCGCTTGACCTGCAATAGCTCCCAATTGTGAAATGCCTCCAGAGGAAGGCATAAGACCGAGCTTGGAGTGTTCAAATGTGATCTGACAAGATTTGTGAGACACTCTGATATCACATGCCGTCGCAAGCTCACTGGCCACATTATTTGTCCCATGTCCAAGATCGGCAATAATGATTTGAGGTAAGTGCATCAAGCTGAAGGTGATTTTTTGGAGTTTTTGAGTGTAGTTTTCTAACTTATTTACCGTCAATGTTTTTAATATATCTGGGTCTATTCCCGCTGAAAGCTTTTTTGCCCTCGAGAATAAAACTATCGAGTGTATCTCAACTTTCCCTGAACACCAGGCCATCAAAGTTTCAAATTCAAATAGAAATTCCCAGTTGATATACTGCTGAGGTGGTCGATTGAGTTCTACCCATAGGGTACGGGTTGTTTTGTCTAAGCGAACGTCAAAAGTTTGATAATTAAAAATTGAACTCATATGCCTTCCTTGGTGAACTTGTTCGATTAGGCATCCTTGCCTGATTAAATTTTTTCTTTTTTGGAAGTGAAAGTCAAACCGATGAGAGAAAAAATAAGATACTAATAACTTACCGCTTTAATCGGTAAATTATTCTCTCTATCTCACACGTTTTTGGATATGCTAGAGGCTTATGCGTGACCGTTTTCTTCTAAGTAGCGTTCTGCTCGCATAGCAGCTTCACAACCGCTTCCAGCAGCAGATATCGCTTGACGATAATAGGAGTCTTGAACATCTCCACAGGCAAATACTCCAGGAACGTTGGTGTCAGGATGCTTGCCTTGAGTGATGATGAATCCATGGTCATCAAGCTTGATTTGATTATTTAAGAATCCTGTATTTGGAGTGTGACCAATTCCCATAAAAAGACCATTAGTTGGTCTTTCCATGACTTCGTTAGTTTGGTTATTCAAAACTTTTATGGCGTAGACACCTTGATCATTGGCAAGAATCTCCTGAACCTCGGTGTTCCAAACAATTTCAATTTTTGGATTATCAAACACTCTTTGCTGCATAGGTTTTGAGGCACGGAGTGAATCTCTTCTATGGAGGATTGAAACTTTACTAGCAAATTTAGACAAAAACATGGCTTCTTCCATTGCCGTATCGCCACCACCGACGACATGAACAATTTGGTCTCTAAAAAAGAAACCATCGCAAGTCGCACAAGCGCTTACACCTTTACCGATAAGCTCTTTTTCATTGGGAAGACCTAGGTATTTCGCACTAGCACCTGTTGAGATGATTAAAGTTTGAGTTTGGAAGGTATCTCCTGACTCAGTTTTTAAAGTGAACGGACGTTTAGAGAGGTCAACGTCACTTACATGAGAGGTGAGATACTCTGTTCCAAACCTCTCTGCTTGAGCTTTCATTTTTTGCATTAAATCGGGACCCATGACTCCTTCCGGAAAACCAGGGAAATTTTCAACATCCGTAGTAGTAGTTAACTGGCCACCAGGTTCGTGCCCCATAATTACAAGTGGCTTTAAGTTTGCTCTAGATGCATAAAGAGCGGCTGTATAACCAGCAGGACCTGAGCCAATAATAACTACATCACGAGTTTCCATTCATATACCTCTTCAATAATCGATGTTAATTTAAATCAGTTCAATACTTTATTAAGATTCCGCGTCTACACCGAGACGTTTTTTAATCGTATCAGGTCTATCATCTTTTTCTGGATTCATTTCATACCAAGCTGATACAGAGAGGAGCTCTTCTGCATTATCTACTTTACGGGTGAGATAATATTTTTCACCTGAAAGAGAGCATTCGTATTTGTAAGTGATTTTTTCTTTTTTTCTTCTAGCCATGAATAACTTTATAAAGCATAAAACTATAAAACTCAAGCATTTAGGTCACTTCATTTCACAGAATCTGAGAAATTTAGATAAAAAACTAGAGCATTTTCTTTTCAAATGACGCTCAAAGTATAACAATATAATTATAACTAGTTACGTTTTAAGGTTACGGATGACCCAGAGTATTAGCTTATTATCTCTTTTATGCCTTGTGGTATCCTCCGCATATGCTTTCGACGATGGAATGGTAAATTTGCTAGAAGTATCTTCCAGTGGAAGAACAATCTATCTCGATCGAGGTACTGTAGATGGTATTAAAGAGGAAGAGTACGGCGTTTTAATGCTCAAGGAAGAAACCTCGCTTGGGCGCTTTACGGTTAGACCAGTTGCAAAAATTCGTTCCGTAAAAGCTTTGTCAGATGAATCTGTATGGGTTGCCTACCAAGTTTTTGAAAATAGGGGCCTAGTAAAAGGTGCTAAGTTAACGCTACTGTCCGAATCTAGTTTGCTAAAAGGCCGCGCTGAATTTACTTCCAAAAGAACTAACCTTGTGACTCGTAATGATCCAGCAAAAGAAGTGAAAGACTTTCTCCTTGAGGGAGATTCACTGGCTAAAAAGAAGTCAAATTACAAAATTGTTCAAAAAGTTAAACCTAAAGAAGCTCATCAAGATAAAATTGTCGACTTGGTGGATGTGAATGAATTTGAAGATAGATATGGTGACGGAAGACTCTTTATAGAAGGAATATATAAGAGTCCTAGGGCGCAGGAGTTTCAAAGAAGAAAGCGAGTGCACGCTTTTGAAAAAATGGTTGTAGCCTATTTTAAAAAAGCCAATAGTGTTACCTTTGATCCTGCAGGAGTCTTGGAGCTACAGAATAGTTCAGATAAAGTAACTCAAAACACTTATGATCAAAAAAATAACTCCAGACTTAATACTTATAATAAGCGCAAAAAGCTTTACGATAATTTGAGAAAGAAAGGGGCGAGGTGGTCCAAAGATTATACTGATGAAGAGCTCAGTGACATCTTGGAGACGATGGACACGGAATATGAAATAGAGCGAAGAAAAACTCTTCTTGCCTATAATTTTAATTACCAAGGTTTTGTCTCAATGGGATTTAACCTGATAAATAATGAAAACGTAAATGACTTCGAGACGACAGAGCAGTCAAAATACAATATTGAAGTGGCAGCTGAATCTTATTTTTTAAAGCAGTTCAGGGATTTAAAAACTTTTACCATCGAATTGTCAGGTCGGTTTGCTAGAGATGCCTATTTTGGGGGGGAGCTTAATGCTAAATCCTTAGAGTATAGTGTTGCCGCTCATTTGAATTGGTATCCCTTTAGAAGACCTTCAACCATTGATGCAAATATTGTTTATATTGGGGCGGTCTTTAGGTATGGGTTTGCCTCTCTTTCCAATGAGACAAATAATGAAACAGGAAACTATCAAATATTTGGTTTCCCGGGTATTCGTGGTGGAGTGAAATATAATTTTACTTCTAAGTATGGAATACGCCTAACAGCTAGTATAGAAGAATTACGATCTGAAAGGATCGTGAGAGATAATGATATAGGAACGCTTCCTGATAGGGCCAGGTATTATGATGGACGGATTGGAATCGGACTAAGTAAATTTTTCTAGGATGGTAGTATGAGAAAAATTATAAGTATGTTTTTAATGTTTGCAACAGCTAATGCTTTTGCATTAGAAATTGATGAAAAATTAACTTTGAGAATTGTTAATACATCTGAGACTAAAAAAACTGTTCTTATAAATCGAGGTATTGAAGATGGTCTTGCACAAAATGATCATGCTAAGTTTTATATTTCCACAGGAGTCGTAGCCAGAGGTGTTTGTATAAAATTATCGCCAACGAGATCAGTATGGTCCGTTTATCGGTTAGTGAATGCAGACTTTATTAGAAACGATCAGGTCATGAAGCTTAAAATTACTCCTGCGGTTAAAATTACTAAAGATGAATCTCGAATGCTGGTAGAAGACGATACAAGTTCGTCAACGGTCAAGGATCCTAGAGATCTAGGTATACCTTTAGCCGAAGGTGCAAATGATTTAACCTTTGAACAAAATGCTAGAGTCGCTAGAGATACCAAACTTGAAGATGAGATAGTCAGTCTTCTTCCCATGAATAGGGAGGTCTTTGGTTTATTTCAATATGGGGCCATGTCTGAAAAGGTTTCTCCAGATAATAATTTGGATGATTATGTAAAAGACGTAAATAATTTATTACTTCGAGTGGGCGGGGAATTATATTTTAAAGAAGAGGAGAAATGGTATACGAGGCTTTCTTTTGCATTTACTTTTACTCTAGAGAGAAAATCCATTCAATCCTATCAAGGTGCAAATATAGAAGAGACTAATAATGAATTCGGTTTTGGAGTTAATATATTCCCTTTTACAAGGCCCTCTAAGACTCACGAAATAATCCATTATTTTAATTATACATTTAGTCTAGGAACCAGTTCATCTGCCTACCAGACTGGCTCAGAGGCTTCAGTTGGAAGTGATGCCTCCGATGTGGTAGATGGTTCTGTTTTGGCCAACTCCTTTGGCTACGGTATGCGCTATTATACTCGACGTGGATATGGTGCAAGAATAGAATTGTCTTATTATTTAAGAGGTGATGAATTTGCAGCTGATTCTGCCAATACAAATTGGATAAGAACCACGATCGGCCCTCGAGTCTTAATGGGGATTTCGAAAAGATTCTAGTTTAATTTTTTCCAGTGCCTCTTTTAACTCTTCGTTATCGATTTGTCTTAACGAGTGCAAAGAGAGTCTTCTAGAAATCAAGTCCTCTTTAGTGCGCACAAATTCGTTTTTCATGATTTCGTCCAAATCTTCTTGAGTTATTTTTTTTATAAAGGGATCTTTAACGACTGATGAAGCTTTAAGAGGCCTTAGGGTTAATTTAGGATTATGTTTTATTCCCAATTCCTTGAGGACTTTTTTATTAATATCTTCTGCCATTTTTCTGAAAGTTGTATATTTGCCACCTACTATGACATGAATACCTTTTTGAGGTAGATAAGTTTTATGGTGCCTTGAGGTCTTTGAAGAAGAAACTCCAGCTTTTACGAGAGGCCTAACAGCTGCAAATTTGCCGAGAATTTGATCCTCTTCAACTGGGTTTTTTGGGAAGTACTCTAATAGGGTTTCAAGTAAGTAATCTATTTCCTCTTGGCTTGGTTTTATATTAAGAATTTCCTCACCTTGTTTAAGCTTAACTTCCGTCGTTCCCACTAAAATGGATTCACGTTGAGGTATCACAAAGATGATTCTTCCATCGTTAGTTTGCAAAACCATGGCATCTTTTATAGGGAGAGCGTTTTTTTCGAGCCAAAGATGCGTTCCCTTGGATGGGAGTAGGACTGGCTCCCAAGGAATGGCCAAATCTTTAAGCGCTTTGTCGGTAAAAGGTCCAGTAGCAAAAATAATTTTTTTCGCGTAAACGCTACTTTGCTCTTTTGTCATCATATCCTCATAAACGACAGTAAAATCTCCATCTGTGCCATTAATTTGAATGACTTTTTTATAGTTCATGGCAAGACAGGCGGGAGACTTTAGAGCATCATAAATACACTCAAGTCCTAGTTTTGAGTCGTCAACAATTCCATCGTAGTACATTCCTGCTCCTGTGAGTCCCGATGGGTTTAGACCCGGCAATTGTTGGAGTACCTTTTTCTTTGATAGAATTTTATGAGGTGAATTTTTAAATAACGAGAGTACATCGTATAAAAAGAGACCAATTCTCATAAAGAATAAAGGCCATTTACTATGTTTATATATTGGAAGATAAAATGGAACTTCCTTACTAATATGAGGAGTTAGTCTGAGCCAAAGATTTTTTTCTTTAAGAGCTTCAAAAACAAGCCCGAAGTCAAAGTTTTCAAGATAGCGGATTCCCCCATGAAGCATTTTAGAGCTTCCTTGGCTGGTTTGAGAATTAAAGTCAGCTTGATCAAGTAGAAGACTTTTCATCCCATGCAAAGATTGTTCGCGAAATATTCCCGCACCAACAATTCCTCCGCCAATGATGACGCAATCAAATTTTTCTAATTCCTCTCTAGCCACACTAAGTTCCCAGTACAAAGAATTTGATATTGTGGACCTTGAGTCAAGTAGTTATCCAGCGAAACAGGCGTGATAGCGAAATTAATTCCAATGACGCCATTTGCTCTTTGGTCCATTGCCTTTTCTTTTAATGTCTCAATCATTTCCTTGTAGAGTGAGTCTAAATTAGTTTGATGGTTGCGACTAGGGGATGAGGCCCTGATTTTCGCTAGACTTGGTCTTTTTGATTGAACTGCTAGTTGGTTTTCTCGCTTTA
>CEQY01195660.1_pt1 | contig 11971 bp, 9 predicted proteins | sample 361391 | NCBI WGS metagenome assembly CEQY01 (sample SAMEA2621075, study PRJEB7988) | marine metagenome | isolation source: saline water (ENVO:00002010), including
AATAAATATTGTAAATTAATTATCTTGTATAAACAGAAAAAAGCTTTAAGTTTGATAGCAATAATCTTGCTTGGTGTTAGTATTGAAGCAAAAATCAATATTACTGCATCAGCTGGAAAACAAGAGTTGTGTCAGGAGATTTATAAAAAGATGACGCATGAACATTTCTTTAGTAATAAAGACTTGAGCACAATTAATTCTGAAATATTTGATGCATTATTGGATGAGCTTGATTCTCAAAAAATATATTTCACAGAAAATGAAATTAGGCAGTTTAAAAGGAAATTTTCTAATTTTGATAATCCCACAAGCTATCAAAAAAAATACTTAAATCCTCCCCTTTGCCAAGTAGACTTAAAATCTAAATTTGCATTTATAAATCTGTACTTTAATCGGTTAACTGAAGCAACAAATTATCAGCTCAAAGAAGTTGCAAAGAAGAATTTTGATTTCACAAAAGAAGAATTCATCATAATTGATAATGATCAAAAAAAATGGCTAAAGACAAAATTTGAGCTTAAGAAAGCATGGAGAAGTTTGGCAAAAAATGACGTTTTAACATCAATACTCGCCGATAAAAAATTAGACGAAGCAACAGAAACTATTAAGAAAAGATACAAAAATAGACTCAGAAGAATCTCGCAAAGGAATGAGGAAGATGTCTTTTCAATTTCTATGAATAATTTAACATCTTTTTTTGATCCGCACTCTTCATATTTCTCCCCTAAATCAGCCGAGGATTTTGAAATGACAATGAGTCTAAAGCTTGAAGGAATTGGAGCTTTGCTTACAACAGAGGATGATTATCCAACTATAGTAAGTGTTGTGCCTGGGGGCCCAGCTGAAAAAACTGGAAAAATTAATCCTGATGACAAAATAGTAAAGATATCTCAAATTGAAGAATTGAATTCAACTCCGACTGACGTTGTTGGCTGGAGAATAGATGAAGTAGTTCAATTAATTCGAGGTAAAGCCGGTACCAAAGTTCAATTAGAGCTCATTCCAGGCAAAACAAAAGATTTTAGTGAAAGGAAATTTGTCACAATCACACGGGAAGAGGTGAAATTGGAGGAACAAGCAGCAAAATCAAAAATAATTGAAATCAAAAGAAATTTACAAATAATTAAAGTTGGCATAATAGATTTGCCCACCTTTTATATAGATTTTAATGCTTGGCGAAATAGAGATCCAAATTTTAGAAGTAGCTCAAAAGATGTTGAAACAATACTTAGAAAATTTGATGATCAAAGTGTTGATGCTGTATTGATTGATCTTCGAGGGAATTCAGGTGGCTCGCTTTATGAAGCAAATAAATTAACTGGATTGTTTGTATCCAATGGAGCAACACTACAAGTAAAAGAAAGTAATGGAAAAGTAAGGCCTTGGGGAGATATCAGTGCAGAGCAAATATGGAAAAAGCCATTGGCGGTTATGGTTGATAGATATTCTGCTTCAGCGTCAGAAATTTTTGCAGCAGCCATTCAAGATTATCAAAGAGGGATCATAATCGGGCAAAAGACATTTGGTAAAGGGACTGTCCAAAAATTAGATGATTTGAGCACAGGGCAGATTAAAATTACTGAATCAAAGTTTTATAGAATTACTGGGGCTGGGATGCAAAAAAAAGGTATACATCCTGATATTAAGCTACCAACCACTTGGGATATAGAACAAATTGGTGAGAGCTCGTTTGATACAGCTCTTGCATGGGATGAAATTAAGCCGGTACGTTATAAGAAGTTTTCTATGGGTTCATCTTTGATTTCACAATTAAATGATGAGCATTTAAAAAGAGTTAACCAAAATCCTAACTTGCAACATATCCTTAAAATAAGAGAAAGATATGATGCCCAAAAAAATAAGAAGGAAATTTCTCTAAACTTAACAAATAGGAGAATTGAAAAAGAAGAGAAGCAATCCTGGGCCCTAGATGCAGAAAATAAGAGGCGTGCCTCTCTTGGTATAGAGATATTTAGTTCTTTTAAAGCTATGGAAGAATTCAATGATGCTAAAGAAACTGGAGATGATGGAAAAGAAAATGACATAGATGTAGATAATGACTATCTGCTAAATGAAGGAATACAGATACTTTCAGACTATACAATATTTAATCAAAGTATTTATCTATCTAAAGCTGCATAAAATATGAAAATTGTATCTTTTAACATAAACAGCATAAGGGCTCGCCCTCATCAACTTATTCATCTTAGAGATACCATCAACCCTGATGTAATTGGAATACAAGAAACGAAGGTAAACGATCCCGAGTTTCCAATTGATGAAATAAAAGAAATTGGATATCACCCTGAGTATTGGGGTCAAAAAGGTCACTATGGAGTAGCAATTCTAAGTAAGAAAAAACCTGAAAATGTTCAAAAAGGCTTTAAAGGTGATTCAAAGGATGACCAAAAAAGATTTATACAGGCCACTTTTAAATGGAAAAAGAGGAAAATTACGATTATGAATGGATATTTTCCTCAAGGAGAAAACAGATCGCATGAAACCAAATTTCCAAAAAAAATAAAATTTTATAATGATTTAGAAAAACATATTAAAAAATTACAAAAAATTGAAGAAAATTTAATTGTTATGGGAGATTTTAATGTTGCACCAACAGATTTGGACATTGGCATAGGGGAACAAAATGTAAAAAGATGGCTTCGAGAAGGCAAAACTGCATTCTTGCCGGAAGAAATTGATATGTGGAACAAAATTAAAGACTTGGGTTTTATAGATTCATGGAGGAAACAAAATCCTCAAGAAAGTGCAATATATTCATGGTTTGATTATCGATCAAGAATGTTTGATGACGATCCTAAAAGAGGATTAAGGATTGATCATATACTCGTATCACAAAATCTAACTGATTCAATTATAGATACTGGTATAGATTATGTCGCGCGATCAATGGAGAAACCATCTGATCATTGTCCTATTTGGATTGAATTAAAATAATTTAGATTGAAAATTTACAATTAGAGTTATTCCTTCTTAACTTAAAAAAATTTTTTAGTAGCTCAGCTGATTGCTCCTCTAAATGACCGCCACTGTATTTAACATAATGATTTAAATCACTTCTATCAAGAAAGCTATCTATGGACTTGATTGAGCCAGTTTTAGGCTCAAATGCTCCAAAATATAAGTTTTTGATTCTCGCGTCCACAATTGCTTTTGCGCACATATGACATGGCTCAAGAGTTACATATAAATCACAATCAGTTAATCGATAATTTTTTAAGAATTTACTTGCATTATTTATAGCAATTATTTCTGCATGTGCTGTCACTGATTTTTTTTGAATCACCTGATTAAAACCTGTACCAATAATTTTATTTTGCTTTACTATTAAAGCTCCGACTGGCACTTCATTTTTATCAAATGCATGTTTAGCTAAGTTAATAGCTTTAAACATAAAGTGATCTATACTCATAGAAAATTAATTAAAAAAATTTGAATTAAATAAATTTTGCCCATTCATCGATGGGCCTTCTTTCAGATTGAAGAGAATTAATTGCGTCTTTGTCATCTTTATAACCAATACTCATTCCACAAAATAAAATATCATCATTTTGAATTTTAAGAAAAGCTGATACGCAATCATGTTTTATGGACCATGCTTCTTGAGCACATGTTGAAATTCCTGCCTCTTCACAGAGTAACATAAAAGTTTGCAAAAACATTCCTAAATCTGACCACTGAGGAGGACCCATTTGTTTCTCTATATAACAAAACAATCCAGCAGGAGCTCCAAAAAATTCAAAATTTTTCATCACTTGAGCAATTCTCTCATTCTTCATTTCTCTTGAAATTCCTAGGAGGGCATACATTTGCTCCCCCAATTCATATCTAGAGGTTCTATAAGGCTCAGTAAGATTTTGGGGATAAATTTCATATTGTGAATCAGCTTGGCTGACCCAAGTTGCTTGGAAGTCAAGAAATTTTTTCATGCTTGAGTTATTTAAAACAAAGATTTTCCAAGGTTGCAAATTTCCACCTGATGGAGATCTTGCAGCTTTAGAAAGTAATTTTTTAATTAAAGAATTAGGAACACTTTTTTGTGTATATGACCTGATCGATTTTCTTGAATTAACTGCTGTTGTGACATCCATATTATAAATTTTTTACAGTAGATTTTTTAATATTTGCTCCAGTAATTAATAATAGATAGTTCTTATTCTTAACTACTTTTTTTATGTTTAGTAAATAAGCAACTGCAATAGCCCCTGCACCCTCTGTTAATAATCCTTCCTTTTCTAAAAGAATTTTCATGGCATTCTTTATTTTCTTCTCAGGAACCAAAAAAATATCTTTCACAAACTCTTTAATTAAAGGAAAACCAGCATAAGATACTGAGCAGTTAAGAGCCTCTGCAATACTCTCCTTTGGATTAAGGGGGTAATTGATATTATCGTTAACAATAGCATTCTTCATGGAGGGATTTGCTTCAGATTCAACTCCAATTACATCAGTATTATAACCACCTAAAGATAAAGCTGCAGCTAGCCCAGAAACTAAGCCGCCGCCTCCTATTGGGCAGATGATCTCAGAAAAGCAGATTTTAGAATTCATGATTTCATGTGCTATGAAGCCGCCATTTCCCTGAATAGTAGAAGGATGATTGTATGGTGATATATAAAACAAGCTTCTTTCTTTTGCATATCGTTCTGCCTCTATTTGAGCATCGCTAAGAAATTCACCAAAAAAATTAATCTCTCCACCTAGCGATTTAATTTTTTTTACTTTGTATTGTGGTGTAATTTTTGGTAGAAAAACTATGATTTTGATTCCTAAATTTTTGCCAGCCTGACACATTCCTAAAGCATGGCTACCAGAGCTAGAACAAACAACTACTTTTTCTTTGCCTTCAAAATTCAACGATAATAATGCATTGACAGCGCCTCTAAATTTAAATGCATTTGTTTTTTGTTGGTCTTCAAGCTTAAGAAATACATTAATACCAAGTTTCTCCGAAATAAAATCTGCTTTTACGATCGGAGTTTCAATAAAATGGGAGCTAGCAATTTCATAAGCATTCTTTAAATTTTTTATTGAAAGTGTATCTTTAATTTCTTCCTTGTTCATACCAATCTATATATATGCTTAATGCGGATTATTTCGACAGAGTTACTTTTTTATTAATTGCCCAATATTTTAAAGTTATAAGCGCCCATAAGTAAGCTCCAAAATCATATTTTTTTTCAGCATGAGCCTCAATCATAAACTTAATGGATTTTTTATTAAATAATTTATCTACAGAATGGTTAGTATTTAACAATATTTCTTCCGTCCAATCTTTCAGCTCATCTCCTAACCACTCATACGAAATAGACATGCCTTGGCGCTGTCTGCTGAATGAAGAATCAAGTCCTTTTGAGGCAAATGCTTTTTTTGCAATGATTTTTTCTAACTTTAGATGAGCAGGATTTTGTAAATTATGATCAGCAAATTTTGTATCTAAATATGGATAATAAAAAAAATGTAAAAATTTTTGATGCATGCTATTAAATAGACTGTTCCTAGCAAGGCTCATACAATAATATTCTGTGTACATTGCCTTGTTAACATCATTAGTAAGCTTGAGATTATTAAATAAATTTACTGCTTTAAGCTTCGGTTTTTTTGATACCTTATTAAGGAAATGTTCTGAGTAAAGCTCTTTTTTATGATAGTCGGTAAATAGCCTATTTGCCTCTTCAATTTTCTCTGATTTTGATAAAGATCGAGATTTCAAAGAAGCAATCAATCTTAATAAGATTTTTTTAAGCAAAGACATATTGCCATCAAATAAATTTATTTTTTGAAGTTTTAAAGATACATATTTATATATTTTAGAAAATAAATAACGTTTTTCTTCCAAAGCATCTTTCCAAAAATATCCCTCAAAATAAGCTTGAGCAGCCATGCTGCCGTAAACTGTTGTATCAAATAAATTTGATGCTTCTAGGTTTAATTTAATTTCATTTGGGTATGAGTTAATTGTTGGTTCGTCTATAAGATCTACACAAAAGTTAAAAAAGTCTTCATTAGCCAAGTCCTTAGAAGATAACTTTATTGTCTTATGATTTACATTTAATTCTTTTGCAATTTTATTTGAGAAGAATTCATCTTGATAATTTTTCTTTCCAACTGAAAGATTGAATGTATCAATTGGAGTTTTTGAATGCTCAGATGCCAATTTTGCAATTATAGAAGAATCAACCCCTCCACTTAAAGTAAAACATGGATTTGGCATATCAAACGAATCATTAACAGCGTTTGTAAAATCATCAGCAAATCTATCAATAAAAAATTGATCGTCATTTCCTGCATCAATTTTATCGTTAAATTTTATATACGAGTATAAGATTGGCTCATTTATATATTCTAGATAGTGGCCTTGAGGAATCTTAAATATGTCCTTGACTATAGTAAGCGGTGGTTGAGTGATCCGATAGCTTAGATAGTCGTCAATGCCATCAAGAGAAAGTTCCCTTTTAATTCCCGAAGAAAGAAGTAAATCCATTGAAGATGAACAGAAGATTCCTGAATCATTTGAATAATAATAACAAAAATTTATACCAAACCTATCTATGTATATTTCAGATTTTCTAGTTAATTTATTGTAGCTTATGTATGTGAATAGTCCGTTAATAAGATTAAAAGTATTCTTTCCGTGAATCTGAAACAATCTGTAAATAGCTTCAGGAATATTTGAAGGCGCGCCTATAATATTTGAATCTGTATGACTGGAAACGATTGAATTAATTTCATCTAAATTTTTAATTGATCCAAAGAAAAAAACAATCTCATTTGAAGTCTCAAATAAAATTTTGTTAATTGATTCTTTTAAGCAAAAGAGTCTAAAATTTTCTTCATGAGTGACATAAATGCTTTTAGATTCGTACTTTTCACTAGCACGCTGCAAAGCTTTCTGAAATTGTGCAGAACTGTCTGAACCAACTTTACAGGTATCAAAATAAAATATTGAGCTAGTTATCATATATTTTAAGCTTCATAGTTAAAAGTTTTATTTACTCAGGAATTTGAGTTGTTATTAATCTCTTAATTAATTGTTTGATGTATGATGGGATTAAGCGAGAGATCATTGACAAAATGTTAAACAATAGTCTTTTTGGTAGAGAGGTAATGTGCTTTTTTGAATGTTCCTTTAAATTCTCTAGCTCATCATGAAAATCTTGATTCACTTCATTTACTCTTTTAGTCAATAAAAGATGGATCCAATCTTGCAGAAAAGCTTTTTCGCTTAACATTATCTTCCAATTTAAGTCATAAGGATAATGTGCAATCATATTTTTTTCATTCGACGTGCTTTTATGATATCTATTGATATTCAAGAAAAAGCCATTAGGTTTTATATTGCTTTGTATTAAGTTAAAGTACTTTTCAACAGTAGATAAATTCATTTCCATGAAAGATCTTGTGTTAATAAAAAGATCTATCCTAAGATTCTTTTCAAATTTAATATTAGGAGGAATTATTACTATATCAAAGCTTTCAATATCTTCTTTGGACAATGAGCTTTTACCAAGATCACAAAAGTGAAGTATTTTTTTATCTGTATCTTTGAAATGCTCTTCCAGATAATAGCTCGATAAGATATTTGTTTCAGGCAAGTCTATTAGTATATATTTACAATTTTGGTTACTAATAATCATCCTAGCTAAAGCGCCATACCCTCCACCAATTTCACAAATAAGAGGTTTTTCTTTTTCTTTTTCTTTTTCTTGAAAAAAAGAATCTTCAAGTTTAATTACGTAATCAACTAAAAAAATCTCATGATAATCAATGAATTTTTTAAACAAAAAAATGCATTTATCTGATTTTCCAACATTCTTTTCTTGAAAGAATTTCAAGCACCTTTCGGCTCCATGCTTCTCAGCTAACTTGAAAAAAGCAGACGGAATATTATGAATATCTACAGCATCATCAAGGCCTTTTGAGAGAAACTTATCCTTTCTAAATTCTTCAAGAGTTTTTAAGTTTTCATTCAGTAGATTAAAGAATTGCGCTCTTTTTATCTCGTTTCTTTCTTTCCAATGTTTGCTCTCAAATTTTTCTTCATGACTTGCAGATAATTCATATGATTTAATAAGCTTCTCGTAATTGGGAATATTTTTTTGAGTGCTTGTGATATTTTCCATGTGTAAAATACTTGTTGTAATATTTGATAGTTAAATTTAATGATATCTGAAAGAATATTATTTAAAAATTAAAAACATAAATTTTTCCTATGAATTATAGACCAGAAATAGATGGATTAAGAGCTATCGCTGTAATACCAGTTATTCTATTTCATGCCGGTTTTGCAGCTTTTAATGGAGGATTCATTGGCGTAGACGTTTTTTTTGTAATAAGCGGCTTTCTCATTACTAACATAATTATCAATGAATTAAATTCTGATAGTTTTAGTTTAGTTAATTTTTATGAAAGAAGAGCAAGAAGAATCCTTCCCGCTTTAATGATGGTGATGTTAATTTGCATTCCCTTCACTTTGATTTGGTTTGTACCTGGAGACATGGAAAATTTTTCAAAAAGTCTTCTATCAGCTTCTTTATTTTACTCTAATTATCAATTTTGGTTCGAAAGTGGATACTTCGAAACAGCATCTGAATTAAAACCATTAATCCATACATGGAGCCTATCAATTGAAGAGCAATTCTATATCTTTTTCCCATTGCTACTAATTTTAATTTGGAAAATACGTATCAACTATATCTTTATATTGATTTTAATTTTTTTCTCCTTAAGTTTTTTCCTTGCACAATGGGGAGCATATAACCATCCAACAGCTACATTTTGGTTGCTTCCAACAAGGATGTGGGAGCTTTTATTAGGGGTAATCATCTCTTTATATTTATTTAACAAAAAATTTAATCCTTCAAAGCAACAATCGCAAATATTTAGTTTGGTTGGGCTTTGTTTAATATTAATTTCAACTTTTTATTTCGATAAGACTATACCTAATCCTAGTGTCTATACTCTGTTACCAACTGTTGGAACTGCACTGTTAATTCTTTATGCAAGGCCTGGAACTCTATTAAACGTAGCATTATCAAATAAAATTCTTGTTAAAATGGGGCTCATTTCTTATAGCTTATATTTATTTCATCAACCAATTTTTGCTTTTTTGAAATATAGATTTGGAATTGAAGTTTTAAATGAATTAATTACTCCGATTTTAATACTATTAATTTTTATAGCGTATTTAAATTGGAAGTTTGTTGAAAAGCCATTTCGAGATCAATCACTTTTTACAAGGTCGCAAATATTTACTTTCTCCCTAATAAGCATATTTTGCATGACTTCTTTTGGCTTAGTTGGGATTTTTACAAATGGGTTTGAACAAAGATTTGGTAACTATGAAAGAAAAGTATTAGCTCAATACACTAACCCAGGTGATTATGTAAACTCTCGATTTAGCGATTATTACGTAAATTTTGACGAAGATGAAAATACTACTAACGTTATGATTATTGGTGATAGCTTTGCTGAAGATATAGTAAATGTGATATTTGAATCAAAATTAAATAGATTTTTATCAGTTTCAACAAAAAAGATTCAATCTCATTGTGGAAATTTATTCACTAAGAAAGATCTAAAAAAATATATTCTGCCCCAAAAAATACTAAGCTGTGAAAACAATTATAGTGATCCAATATTTATTTCACGTCTTGATGATGCCGACGAAATTTGGCTTATATCCAGTTGGAAAGAATGGATGCTGCCAATGATTCCAGAGTCAGTAGAAAATTTTAAAAAGAACTTTCCAAATGCAAATATTAAAATATTTGGACGTAAAAGCTTTGGAAGAAGAAATGTTAATGAGTTTATTGGTTCGGTAAAATCAGGCATAGATGTTCTTTTATCAACTAAGCCACTTCCTGAGGAACACATTTTGGTAAATGATCATATGAAAAGAATTGTAAGGACAAATGAATTTATTGATGTCTCAATGATGCTTTGCAATTCAAGAACTGAGTGCTCTAATAGCAATGATGATGGGCTGCCAATTTCTTATGATGGCATTCATTTTACTAGAGCTGGTGCAAAATATTTTGGTGATATATTAAGAAAAACCGAATACATTCAATCCCTTAATAGAGAATCATAAATTATTAAGATCTAGAGCTTTATCAGACGGAATGAATAAAATATTATCTCCAATCTGTTTTTGGCCATTTAATTCTTTAACTCTCACTGCGGAATGACTCTTATCATCAATGATGATGGAATGATAATTGTTTTTACTAAAGAGCTCATCAAAATTTTTGTATGATTCATAATCAAGAATCTCACAAAGCACACTTGTTTTATCACGAATTATTCTATCCATTATTAAGTTTAAAAGAGGCAATTCAGCTCTCTCAACATCAATTTTAATTAGAGAAATATTTTTATTTATATAATTTTTTTGAAACACATTACGGATATCTATGCCTTTGCAGATCATTGTTCCAGAATCTTTTTCTATAAAATCATGATTAATTGAAGAAAAACCAGATGGACTTTTACCCTTGGAATTATAAAAAGTGATATCTCCATCTCTGTCACTCAATGCAAAATTATTTAGAGTTATGTTTTTATAGTTATTAGAATAGATGTTTTTTTGCAATCGTAAAAAAGTATTGGGGTGAGGCTCAAATGTCTCAATATGGATTTCACTATTTGCACTTGCAGCAATCAGCGAATAAACACCAGTATATCCTCCAATATCCAAAACATATGATTTCTGGGCATTAAGGCATAAGTGATTCCAAATTTTAAGACTAAATCCCTCGTAATTACCAAATATTCCAGAGTAAAAAATGTCGTTACTAATTTCATCACGAAAGTTAGTAAAAATAATTTTTTGCTTGTTAAGAGATATAGAGAAAATGCCTTTAAAGCCCATGGATTTATAAATAGTCTTAGGAAATCTTATTTTGAAAAAGATTCTTAAAAATTTACCAAAATTCCCAACAATATATTTTATGGCATCCATAATTAAGAGTTTTTAAAAGATATTTTTATTATACTATTAACATTAATATAGAGCCCTATTTATACAAAGGTAAAATAAAAAATGATTGTATCAAGTGAAAACAAAATTTGGGATAAGTGTTATTTATGCAATTCTAGCTTAATAAAAGCATTTTATAAAAATAAAGAAATTGTAAGGTGTGGAAATTGCAGCTTTGTCTTTTTTCAACCTATCCCATCTCAAGACGCTCTTGATCAGGTTTATTCAAAGTATGAAAGAGAGGAATACATTACTCAAAATTCTGTTACTAAAATTAAAAAAGAGTTAGAAAAAATATTATCAACCTACAACGTTAAAAGCATTCTAGATATTGCATGTGGTGAATGTTATTTTTTAGATATTCTAAAAACAATTGATCCCACAATTGAACTTTATGCTACTGAGCATATTTCTGCAAAAGAAAACGTTAAAAAAAAGGGGTATGAATTTATAGAGGGTGAATTTTTTCCTATAACAGATAAAAAGTTTGATTTGATAATCTTTACAGAGGCTATAGAGCACATTAATGACGTAAATAATTTCCTTGCAAATGCTTACGATCTTCTTAATCCAAAAGGATTGATATACATTACGACGCCTAATTTTTCATGTTTAGAGAGATTATTAATGGGTAAGAATTGGGGAATGGTTGTGCCACCAGAGCATCTTTCTTATTTCACGCCAAAAACTCTTAAATTTGTAATGAAAAAAAATAAATTTATAAAAATATTTTCTAAAACCGAAAATATAAGTATCTTTAGAATTATTCAATACCTAAACAAATTCAGTAAAAAAAATAGCTCTAGGATTTCACCTCAAAGAATATCTGACAATCTTCAAAGCGCTTCAACCTCAAATATTTTTTTAAGATTTATTAAAAAAATAATCAACATATTTTTAAATTTTTTAAACCTCGGGAGTAGTTTAAAAGCACTGTATCAAAAGAAATAAAATTGCTCGAAACTATTCCCT
>CEQY01396332.1_pt1 | contig 11943 bp, 10 predicted proteins | sample 361391 | NCBI WGS metagenome assembly CEQY01 (sample SAMEA2621075, study PRJEB7988) | marine metagenome | isolation source: saline water (ENVO:00002010), including
CAAAGAAAAATGGATCACTGGCTTTTATGGCATTAAAGGAGTGGGGTCATTTTTCTATTTATCCTTTGCCTTAAAAAAATATGATTTCACTTACCAGCAAGAACTTTGGTCGCTTGTGTCTTTTGTTGTGCTCGCTTCTATTTTAATTCATGGTCTAACTGCTGTTTATATGATGAAAAAAGTTTAATTGTCTTAAGCTTTAAGAATCTTATACACTGAGATCTCCTCTCCTCATTTGACGGCAACTACACATTAAATGTGTATATACTTCATTCTTTTGTTTCAATTTTTATTTAAAATTTAATCAGATTTTTCTGCGAGGTTTCTATGAGAGAATATCTAGAAAGTTTTAATTCCAACGATATTGCCTTAGGTCTACTCAGGGTTTTCATTGGCGCAGCTCTTTTGCTTAAGGGATTGAACTTCATGTTTAATATGCATGAGCTCTATGACTTAACCGCCCAAACCCTGCCCTTCTCTAGTTTAATGATAGCTCACTATATTGTCTTTGCTCACGTCATCGGTGGCTTTTGCTTAATGATTGGGTTACTCACTAGAACAGCGGCTCTAAGTAATCTACCCGTTATCTTGGGGGCCATATTTTTCGTCCATGCACAGGAAGGTTTATTTAGCTCAGGCCAGGGATTGGAATTAACCATTATGCTGGCGATGATTCTTTGTGTCTTTGGCTATGCCAAATCGAAATTTCTAAGTGTCGATTTTTATCTTGACCAACGAATAGAACAACCTAAGCGAAAAAGTTTAGTTGGAAATTTCATATAAGACTGTTTTTGAGCACTTTACGGTTTCTTATCTCCTAGGGTAACATTAGACTCACTATAAATTTTTTCAAAAGAGTTTTAAATGAATTCTAAAATGCCGGTAAGCTCACAAATTGGATTTGCTACTCTCTGTTTCATCTACATCGTTTTATCATTTCTTCTCGTCAATATGACTAATCTCTATCACTCATTAGATCATGAGAGCGGCCTTTATGAACTTTTAGGTGCCTTTAGCTTATTGATCACGAGCTTTCTTCTTTTCTTTGCAGCTTATAAAAGATCTCAATTACAACCAAAAAAAAATCTACCTTTTTATTTATTGCTAGGTGCAGGAATTGTCTTTTTTTGGGCTTGGGGAGAAGAACTAAGCTGGGGACAACATATGTTCGGAACTGTTACTCCTGAGTGGTTGGCCCAAGTAAATGATCAGAATGAAACAAACTTACATAATATTAATAAAAAGTTTTTCGACCGCTGGTTGGATAGATGTATAACTCTCGTGGCCATCATAGCTGCAGTTTTTCATCTCTTAGGTAAAGAGAGAATTCTCAATCTGCGTATCCCTGACTACTGCTTAGGATTGGCCTTTATATTGGTCCCCCTCTATAGAAGGCACGAAACTTTTTGGGATAACGATATCTGGCCTATCGCCTTTTTATTTTTTCCTATCTATGTTTACCTAGCGATCAAAAAACGCTCCACGACTCTTGCTGTATACTGTCTCTTTTTTGTCCTTACCACTGCGGTGGTGGTTTATACCAATCATTTTAAGATTGAATTTTTAAGAGGTAATACAAACGTTCATCATGAAATAAAAGAGATGATGTTTAGTATTATCTGTATCTTTTATTCCTACCGTCTCTATATCGATGAAAAGAGTTAATTCAACCTCTTTATATACTGATATCTCGATGACTTTGCATGGAATCTCTATACTGATGAGCTAAATTCGTTTTTTCTTTTTCTGCAAGAAACTTCCCCGCAGGTCTAAAAACTTCTTGTTCTTCTTCATCTAAATGATGCTCAACGAGATGCTTAAGTTCTTTAGCTGTGGATAGCCAAGCAGAAGAGCTCATGTCAGTATCTTTTAGCTTTTGGAGAAGATCATCTATATCTTTATGTTCAGCAACGCTATGTCTCGCCAGCTCATGAGTTGACTCCATTTCCATAAGGGGGGCATAAAAATAAATCTCTTCATATTTAGCGTGAGAAGTAAGAAGTTCATCCAAGACTTTAAGCATTTTCTTTCTCGCTTCAGACTCACCAGATGTCTCAATAATCATATCCAAAACATCTCTTTGCATTTCATGGTCTTTTCTCAATTGTTCAAATAAATTTTCGGTGCTCATTTAAGTCTCCTTTTTCTTTATTTAAACTCAACGTAGGTAATAAAAAATCAAGATGTCATATAGTTTTGTCTATAATTCTACATAACTTAGTCATATTTACATTTTCCAACATTAAGTATTTTTTGAGTAAACAAAACCAAGATGGTTCAAAAAATTCACAAAAGAATCCCGAAAGCTTCATTCTCCGCAACCAGAGCTATTATAAAATAAATTTAACTGCATAGCAGGAGGTATCTATGAAGAAAAGAAAACCAAGGCATGAGCATGATTCTAAGATTAATATAGAAAGCAGAGAGAGTCTTAAAAGCAGATTAACTCAAACAGACCAACTCTCTGGAGGGCCTTTGAGGCCAAGAAATATTAAACACAAGTCAGGTATAGCAGAAAATCTGAAAATAGTGGTCGAAAACGGCATTGTTTTTTTAAAAAGAAAATAAAAGGAGGTCATTTTTGGAATATAGTGAGCAAACTGTTAGCGATAAAAAAATACAAAATCTTGAGCAAAGAGCTGATGAAAATGACATGTACAAAGTGGACACTGTTATACTACCAAGGCGATTAAGACTGAGGCATTTTGCTAATTTTAGTTTTGGGGTTAAACGAAAATTCTTTCAAAGAAATCGCTCCTCTCACTCTTTTCACAACTTAAAGGTGACTCGTTACCTACATCTGCGTACGCCGTATGTAGATACATATCATTAATTTTATATATTTTGAAAAAAGGAAATATAATCTTGAAAGGAGGTTGGTTTAGAAAAAAAACCATCAGCCCCCAGTTTTTTAGATTTCGTTTTATCTTGCAATGACTCTGAAGCAGTAAACATTATGACGATTGGAACTTCCGAGAATTCATTATATGAGCGTATGGATTCTAAAATTTCGAAACCATCTTTTTGAGGCATGTTTATATCTAACAGGACGAGCTCAGGTTTTTTATTAACTCCATCGAGAACACCGTTCATATATTTTAAAAATTCATCTGGTTGGCTAAAGCAAATAAGCTGATTTTCACGTTTTGACATCTTGTAGCAAGTTTCAACGAGTCTGATTTGAGCGTCATCATCGTCTAACAAAACAATAGGTTTTTGCAATCCACGAGTGAATTTTTTTACATTTTGGGCTTCGATTACAAATTGCTCTTCCATAATGGCTTTCCTTTTAGCACCACTCCCCATAATATAACATATCGAATGTTTTAACAATCAAATAGGTAGAATTTGAAACTCACAAAAAAGATAATTCTCATTAGTCTGGTCCCCTTATTCTTGCTCATAATAGGCTCAATCTTCAGTGCTTATAGTCTTCATATCTCTCACCAAGCCACTCAGCACTACGTGGATGAATATGTCGCCCGAAAGATCCATATATCGCATATCTTCAAGCATATGGGGTTTGATCGAGGTGTTCATGCCTTTAAAAACTTTGTGCTAAGAGGGCAAAAGCCATACTATGATAAAGCACTTAGGGAATTTCATCTCGCACTAGAAGAAATAGATGGCTATAAAAACCTTCCAAATGTGACGGAAAAAGAAAGAGAATTGCTGGGAGTGGTCGAGACGACAATCTTGGCGTATTTAGATAAATTAAGTGTTATTCAGAAAATGAAAAACAAAAGTCAGGCAATAAAAGTCATTGATAGTCTTGTTAGAATTGACGACTCCCCTGCATCAGCTGCCCTTTCTCAGCTCCAAGAAATAATAACTCAAAAAAGGCTTACAGAGTCAGAACAAGTAGCAGCGATCCAAACGAGGTCATTTTTGATACTTTTCTGCATTTTTTTATTAGCACTTATCTTATCAGTAGCCTTGAGTAAGACTTTTTCCTCTAAGATCGTTCACTCCATAAACAAACTTCTTTCTCTTTCACGAAAAATTTCCAGTGGAGATTACCTTTCTAATGGAATCGATCTTAACACCTTCGCAGATGATGAGTTAAAATCTTTAGCCTCCCAGATGATGACCATGAATAAAATTCTTAAAGACTCATTTGAAAAATTAAAAATAAAAAACGACGAACTTAAACATTTTGCCTTTACCACCTCCCATGACCTTCAAGAGCCCATCAAAAAGATTTCAACTTATTCAGGTTTACTCAAGTTTGAGTTAGGAGATAGACTTGATAGAGACTCTGCTCTTTATATGCATGAGATCGAGGATTCAACCCAACGGATGATTAAACTCATTAGATCACTTTTAAAATTATCTCAACTCACCTATTCAGAGATAAAATTTGGATCTGTAGATCTTAACGAAGTCATTGATATAAATGTCAAAAAATTTCAAGAACTGCTGGACTCTACTAACGGTAAAATCTTGTATCAAAACTTACCTGTCATAGAAGGAAATAAAGAGCTTTTAGATAATTTGTTCCAAAACTTAATTTCAAATGCTATCAAATATCGATCTCCGCAAAGGGACATTCTTATAACAATTGAATCTGAGCTTACTCCCCACTCACCCAAAGTTAAGATTCGATTTTCAGATAATGGAATCGGAATAGAGCAAGTCAATTTAGCTAAAATATTTAGACCATTCATACGTTTAGAAAATGATTCTAATAAGAAAGGGCAAGGTATAGGATTGTACCAATGCAAAAAAATTGTGGAGCTGCACGGCGGCAATCTGTGTGTTTCAAGCATTGTCGATAAAGAAACAATATTTACTTTTGAGCTTAGCTTAGCCTAAGTACCTAACATTCAATTATCGAAATAAACTTCTTAAATTCAATATAAATTTTATGTGCACTGCTTGTGTAAATTTATACACATCGTCCAAACATCTCAAAAAAAATGTTACAAATGAAGGAGTCGTATGAAGGAACAAAACAACTGAGACAGGGATTAAATGATTATTGAAGAGAATTTAAAAACCGCATTTTCTGAAGAATTTCTTAAGAGAAGTACTCATGGCATGGAAAAAGAACTACCCAATTTTTTTAAGACTGCTCAAAGTGAATATATCAATCGAGCGAATCTCCAATTTGCGAAGAATGCATATTTCGATTTACCACTGCCCTATATTTTTAAAGAAAAAGTTTTTGTACATCTATCCAAGTTTTTTGAGAACAAATACTGCTTGATAAGACATTTTACAAATTTAGTGGGTGCCGGCCAATTTACTTTTTATAGCACTGGTAAAAGCCTGTCCCTAGACGAAGGGATTAAATTCGTTAAGCTAGAAGAAAATAAACAAACGATCAACTCAGCAAAGAAATTACTTTTTAACCTAACAGAGAAAATTGAACTCAATCATTCGTTGAGCCCTGAGCTGGAAGATGCGCTCTGTTTGGTTCTGAGTGATTATTTTCATAATCAAGAAAGTCAGACTTATGCATATAATATTCTAGAAGATGTTCTTTATGAAAAGGACTTAGAGTGTATTTTCTCACTTTTAAGTTTTATCACCTTTTCAAAACAATTTCTCGCTCTTCACCCTCATATAAAACTTGAACAAGATACCTTAGATTTTTTTGAGCAACACCCAGAGGCTAAAGAATTACTCAACTCTACTTTTAGAATTGGTGTACAAACTGAACTTGCACAAAAATTCAATAAACTCGCTCTGAAAAACTTAAAACTCATTCAGAAAAATAACTCAATTTTAAAAGAAGAACAAAAATGGCAAAAAATTCTTAATATTTCAGGGATTGGAGCTTTCGAACTAGACCTACGTACTGATCAATCATGGAGATCATATCGACACGACCAAATATTTGGCTATGAAGAAATCCAAGACGATTGGGGCATTGAGAGATTCCTCACCCATGTAAAAAAGAGCCATCAAAAAGAGGTTTCAGACCAATTTGCAAAGGCAGTTAAGACTAAAAGTACATGGGAGTTCACTTGTCCCATCACCAATGCCAAAGGTCAAAATAAATGGATCAAGGCCATAGGAAAAGTGACAGAGGTTTCTTCCTCAGGAGAGCCACTTGCTATGTATGGTGCAGTGGAAGATATTACATCTTATAAAGAGATTGAAATCTCTCTTAAAAAAGCAACACATGCTGCTCAAGCAGCTAATATCACCAAGTCAGAATTCTTACGAAATATGAGTCATGAAATTAGAACTCCTATGAATGCAATCCTTGGTTTTTCAGAACTTCTGAATGAAAATGACTTTGATCATAAATCTAAAAAAGAATTTGTCGATAGTATCATTTATAATGGCCAGCACTTAATGACTCTTATTAATGATGTCCTTAATTATTCTAAACTTGAAAATGGAATACAATCAGTTAGCTTTAGTGAAATTAATATAAAAACACTGGTCGAGAGCTCAATCAAGGCCCTCGACTCCCTGGCTAAAAAGAACAACACTAAAGTCAATGTAGATCTCAAGAGTGTTGTATCCTTTAAAATCCACTCATCTCCCACTTTGATGAGACAAGTGATCTACAACCTTGTTAGCAATGCCATCAAATTCACTAAAAATGGAACTGTGAATGTCCAATTGAATTCGTGTAATGATCTGATTGAAATTAGAGTTCAGGATACAGGAGTCGGGATAAGAGAAGACTATCAAGACCAAATATTTGATGAGTTCTCCCAGTCTGATACCTCTGCGACACGAGACTATGGGGGCACCGGAATTGGCTTGGCCCTCTCCAAAAGTTTAATACAATCACTTGATGGAGATTTAATTCTAGAAAAAAGTGTTTTAGGGGAAGGGTCGACCTTTTTACTCTCAGTCCCTCTGAGAGCATCCGAGGATGTTCAGTCAAAAGTGAATAAGACTGAGAAAGAGCCTGACTCCAAAAAACTTAAAAATGCTCGCATTCTTCTTGCAGAGGATAGCAAAGAGAATTACCGAGTCATTTACCATTTTTTAAACTCAGAAGAGATGGAAATTGATTGGGCTAAAAATGGTGAGGAAGCTGTGCAAAAAGCAGTGACCAATGAGTACGACCTGGTGTTAATGGATATACAAATGCCGGTGATGGATGGTTATACTGCCACGAGAATTATCAAGAAAATCTACCCAGACTTGCCAGTTTTGGCGTTAACGGCTCATGCTCTTCCCACGGAAATTGAAACTTCTGAACAGCAAGGCTGCGACGGTCACTTAACCAAACCGATCGCCAAGCAAAAACTGATTCAAAGTTTAGCCCATTATCTATAAATGTATGCAATTGCTTAAATATATTCTATTATCGCGACGAATTTAGCGAACTGATTTAAGAAGTGGGAAATGAGCAACAAATTCAAAAACATCATCATTATTTGTGGAATCATAGTCATTGCAGCGGCTCTTATCATACATTTTTCAACGGCAAAAGATCATAACCACTCCCTCACTATTTCTCTTCCCCAGACTCCTAATATTGGCTTAATTCTTCTGGCCCAAAAAAAAGGTCTCTTTCAGGCCCATCAACTTAATCTCCGACTTGACTATAAAGATACTGGAAAAGAAGCTCTTGAAACTCTTTATGCTGGTAAGAGTGACCTTGCCATTGCCTTTGAAACTCCTATTGCTCTGGGCATTGCGACCAGAAAAAACATCAAGATTATAACTGAACTGCATCGATCTTTTAGAAACACTGCCCTCCTGTATCGTACTGATCGTTTTGAACCAAACTCTCTGGGGATGATAGACCTGAGGGGAAAAAGAGTAGGTGTGATTGAAGATACCAATGCAGAATTTTTTCTCAATCTATACTTAATGGCAAGTAGTCATAAAAATAAAGCGAATATTATCTATTTAACTTCTGATTCACTCAAAGAGCAAATGAGAAATGGCCAGCTAGATGCCCTTGCTTGGTGGGAACCTCATTTAAGTGAACTCTATGCTCAAAGCGATGGTAAATTGGAGTACTCAAAAACAGAATTCTACACTGAACTATCTGCTTTGGTTTGCTTAGAGCAGACCTGCCAAAATAAAAAAGCAGCCATTCTAAAGCTTATGAGAGCTCTCAAGGAAGCTGAACTTTTTTTGGAACAACAACCAGATACTGGTCATAAATTGATATTGAGTTATTTCTCAGACAATAATTTAAATTCAGATCACTTTAATTTATCTGAGATTTATCTCCAATTGGGACTGAGCTCCGTTTTAACTTCTATTCTAGAAATTCAATTGGGTTGGTTTCAACAAAAAAAAATAAATGCTCAAGCGACTTCTATAGATTTAATACCTTATTATGAACCTTATTTTTTAAATAAGGTGGCCCCCCTAACAGTGACTTTTGAATAATGAAACTCACGATTAGAACCCAAATTATTCTTCCTCTCCTGGTGTTAACCCTTGTGTTTCTGATGACTCTACTCACCATGAGCATATTTATTTTTAATAGTTTAAATTCTCTTGAAAATAAACTCAATGTTAGCTCTTATATCGCTGCTGAAATTATAGATGTGGGGCAACTGCGCTCTAGCGCCAGAGAAGCTCTGATCACTTTTCGCTTTACCAATAGCGTACATTCACTAGAGCGATGGAAAAGACTGCAGAGTATTAACAAAGAAAAACTATCTAAGCTCAAACAACAAGAAACGATTAAAGGTTTTTCACAAAAAACTCTAGACTCCTTTATCAATTCTCATAAGGTGATTCTCAAGTTAGAAAATCAAGTTGTTCAAGCGGTTCAAAGTAGGAATCGAAATCTGGCGAGAAGCTTGTTTACAAACGTTACAACTCTTCACCAAATCAATAATGCTCGCCTGCTAGATTTAAGACGTTTTTTCGAGAGTCAAAGAGAGTCAGCAGAGAAATCTATTAAAAATCTCTATTTTAATCTCCTTGTCTGTGCTTTGATCTTTCTGATTCTATGTTCCATGTCTGCCTACCTCATTTTGCTCTTCTATCAAGACCGAATTATCTTTCCTTTAGAGAAACTCAAAAACGGAATCAATAAAGTCAAAGAAGGAAGTGTTGAAGCTAAGCTCAATGAGTCGGTCAATACGTTAGAAATCGAAGAGATCTATGACGGTTTTAATAGTATGACGAGAGCTCTTTACGAATCTCAACAAAAGATTGAAGCTGCAAGAGATAGTGCTGAAGATGCAGCGAGAAGTAAGTCCCTCTTTCTAGCGAATATGAGTCACGAGATAAGAACCCCCATGAATGCAATTTTAGGGATGGCCGGGCTTTTGAAAGAAAAAGACTTGGACAAAGAATCCAATGAATTTGTCGACATTATTCACCGAAGTGGAAATGTACTCCTTAATCTTGTTAACGATATTCTGGATCTCTCTAAATTAGAAGCAGGTCGAATTGACGTAGAGTATTCTCAGGTTCATTTAATTCAATTAATTAATTCTGTTGTAAAAATTATTGAACCCCTCTCGAGTAAAAAGAATATAGAACTTAAAACAAATATTGCTCCTGAAGTTCCAGACGTTATTGTATCAGATGCTAAAAAAATTGAACAGGTGCTACTTAACCTACTGAGTAATGCTGTGAAATTTACCGAGTTTGGAGAAGTCACCATTAAAGTCTCACTTAATGAGTCCAATATGCTGCAAATGACCGTGCAAGATACCGGGATAGGTATTTCTGAAGAGAATATTAAACAACTTTTTCAAAGGTTTAAACAAGCTGATAGCAGTGTCACTAAAAAATATGGAGGTACAGGACTTGGCCTGGCCATCGTCAAACAACTTGCGGAATTAATGGGAGGAAGTGTTTCGGTGACAAGTGAATTGGGTAGAGGTAGTTCATTTACGGCCCTCATACCTTTAATAGAACCTCTTCACAGTGAATTGGATAATCAAGAAGCTAAAGAAGAGATTCAAGAGCCTATCCAAAAACCAGTTAATATTTTACTAGCGGATGATGCCAAAGAAAACAGAATACTTGTCTCTGCCTACTTAAACCAGGATTGTTACTTAATTACTGAAGTAGAAAATGGTGAAGAAGCCTTTAACTCATACACTCATAATCAATTTGATTTAATACTCATGGATATTCAGATGCCGATTATGGATGGGTATACTGCCACTGAAAAAATTAGATCATGGGAGAGAAGTCACCAGAAAAAGCACATCCCTATCGTGGCTTTAACAGCTTTTGCTTATAAGGCTGATATTGAAAAAAGTCTTGATGTCGGCTGCAATGCACATATCAGTAAGCCTATTGACCGTAAAAAACTCATCTACACGATTCAAAAACTTACTTAAGAACTTGGTTAAGGTCTTCCTCAGAAATAGGCTTCACCAAATGTGCATCAAAGCCAGCCTCTTTTGTTTTCTGATAATCTTCTTCTTGCCCCCAACCCGTTAAGGCCACCAGTTTTATCTTTTGCCCCCAGTCAGTGTCCTTAATTTGCTTTCCAGCAGCAAGTCCATCTAATTCTGGCATACCTATATCCATCAAAATAATATCGGGTTTGTGTTGCTCTGCTAATTTCACCGCTTCTATTCCATCAAAAGCACTCAAGACCTCAGCATTATATTTTCTTAATCTCAACTGCAGAAGCCTATTCGAATCCACGTTATCTTCAGCTATCAAGATTTTCATCTGACTCATATTTGAATCCTCGTTTTCATTTTGAATAGTTTTATCCACCATTTGTTCCTTTTGTATCTTCGGGAAGGTGAGTTTAAATTCACTTCCTTGCATTTTGCCTGCACTGATCACTTCTATTTTTCCCTCAAATCTTTTCACCATTTGTTTGACCAGCGATAAGCCAACTCCCAAACCTGACTGAGTACCATTCTCGAGATAGTCTCCCTGGGCGAACATCTCAAATATTTTCGTTTGGTCATCTGGTCTTATACCAATACCGCTATCTTTAACAGAAACTTCAACAGAGTGATCCAACTCCCTTAAACTAATTTCTATTTTCCCTCTACTTGGAGTGTATTTGACTGCATTATTAATGACATTGGAAAAGACTTCTACTAAACGGGTGGAATCACAGTAAATCTCAACGCTCTCTGCCTGCATATCCACGATTAAATTATGATGAGCTTCTCTGATTTCATGTAAATTGGCTTCAATAGCACTTTTTAAGCACTCCTTAACATTGACATGACTCATTTTTAAATTCAACTTCCCTCGGGAAATCCTGGATATATCGATGAGATCATTTACGAGAGAAGTAAGTTGCGTAGACTGTCTACGCATGAGTTCTTCTACTTCAGAGAAAAGAGATGGATCAAATTTAGAGGCAGCTAAAAGCTCAATACCAGAATTTATAGCATGCAAAGGATTGCGAATTTCATGGGCCAAAATGGCTAAAAACTCGTCTTTTCTGCGATTGGATTCTTGTAGCTCTCGAGTCAGATCTTCTAAGACTATCTTATTCTCCATCTCATGAGTAATATCTGTGTTGGTCCCAAACCATCTATAGACATCTCCCTGAGCTGAGCGTAAGGGAAAAGCACGGGAGAGAAACCAACGGTATTCTCCGTAGCGGCTTTTAAGCGGAAAAGTATCTTCCCATACTTCACCTGTCTCAAAATTTCTCTTTATTTTTTCCGTCACTCTATCAACATGGTCAGGATGGTGAACACTTTTCCAGCCCCAGCCTTTCATCTCCTGCAAATTAGAGCCAGTGTAGTCAAACCATCTTTGGTTGTACCAAAAAATCTCACCATTAGCATCTGCCATCCATGCAAGTTGGGGGATAGAATTTGCTAGAGTTCTAAATTCTGAGGATTTCAACGTGAGCTCATTTTGCACTTTGACTTGGTCTGAAATATCAATCCCTGAAGCAACAAAATAATCTATCTCACCAGCATGATTTCTGATACAAGCAAGGCTGTAGTCTAAATCCAGTAAGTGATGTTTTTTTATTTGGGCTAAAATTTTAAAACGGCAGTGTTCATTTAATCTCGCTTTATCAAAAGATTCTTTTATTCTACTCTGCGCTAGTTC
>CEQY01068954.1_pt1 | contig 11937 bp, 10 predicted proteins | sample 361391 | NCBI WGS metagenome assembly CEQY01 (sample SAMEA2621075, study PRJEB7988) | marine metagenome | isolation source: saline water (ENVO:00002010), including
GAACTAGGAGATTTGAAGGGGGTAGCTATAAATCTATGTGGAATAGGTATTTATTATGCTGATATCTTAAAGGATTATGAGGGAGCATTAGCTAAATACGAGAGAGCACAAACTATTTTCGAAGAAAATGGATACAAGAGGAATATGCCATACAGTCTGAACAATATAGTTGCCATTGAACTAAAAACAGGTAACTACTCTAGCGCAATAAATCATCTGAAAAAATTATCTCGCGTTGCAAAAGAATTGGGCTGGGGAGAGAAATTAGAACAGAGTCAGCTTGATGTTATTTCCTCTGTGCACACCAGTATGGGTCAATACAAAGCAGCAATAATGGATCTGGAAAAAGGGTTGAAAGTATATGAAAATATTAGCGACAGGGAAATGATAGCATACTGCTATGCAATGCTGGGTATGAATCACTACTTAGATGAAAACTATGAAGAGGCTTTGGCGTATCTGAAAAAATATAGAGACATTTCCAGTAAGATTAAATTAACCGATTATGATCTGTTAATTGAACTCTATTCAAACCTGACTTACAAACATCTGGGACAAGAGCTTGAGCTAAAGAAACTTAAGGACCTTATAAAAGAGACAGAGGGTTTTGGGTATACAACGAATCTTTTTTTGTTTCAATTACTTGATGATAAAGTATATTTAGAAAGTGCCTTCATCGCATTGGAAAAGAATGCTGAACCAATGAGCGGAGAATTGAAGCGACAATTTCTAGATTTTCCTATTCCAAAGCAGATTATTGCCCTGAGTGGGAAAGTAATTAGTTAATTGCCCAATCAAATCCAAAAAAGTCAATTGATACCCCATACTCTGGGGTATTTTTGTTTGAAATTGGTTCTAAATAAATGAAACTATTTTTTCCTCCAATTTTATTTTTATCCATGATTTTTGCCGGAGTAAAAAAGGGCGAAGAAAACAAAGGTTCCAGTTCTGACAATTTTCATGATTCACGGATCATTGTAAAGGTGAAATCTGAGACTACCTTCCTAAATCTTTACTATGAAGGACAAACCCAGCTGACTGGTCTGGAGAGCATTGATGTCTTAAACAGAGAATATTTTTGTGTTAAGATTTCAAAATTATTTGATCAGATACCTATAAATCAGAAAAAGTATGATGAATTAGAAATGCGTCAATATTATGTTTTTAGTTTTTCAGATAAAAATAGCATCCCTGAAATGATTGATCTATATAAAGAAACAAATCATTTTATAATGGTTGAGGCAGATTATGCAGGACAAGCAGGCAGCACAAGATTTTATCCAGATGATAACTACTATTTTATGCAGTGGTCATTAGAAAACGATGGAACGTTCCCAAGCTGGAATCTTGGAACACCAGATGCGGATATTGATATGGAAGCTGCTTGGGATATTACTCAGGGATCCTCCTCAATAACTGTAGGGATATTAGATACAGGTTTAAAACTAGATCATTCAGAATTTGAGGATCGCATTTGGATGAATTTAACTGAACTAGATGATGGAATTGATAATGATGGGAATGGGTTCATTGACGATTTCAGTGGATGGGATTTTGTGAATGAGGATAATGATCCCTACGACGACCATGGGCACGGTACAAGCGTCGGCGGTATACTCGGAGCGACTGGTAATAATTCCATCGGCTATGCAGGTATTGACTGGAATTGCAACCTTATGAGCCTCAAAATATTGAATGAAGAAAACTATGGATACTATTCTTGGTGGACTGAAGCCATCTACTATGCAACAAATAATGGTGCAAATATCCTGAATATGTCTGTTGGAGGTAGCTCCTTTTCAAACAGTATGGAGGTCGCTGTTGATTATGCTTATGCATCTGGAGTTACAATTTTTGCGTGTATGATGAATGAAAACAATAATGTAACATACTATCCTGCTGGTTATAATAACACCATTGCCGTTGGCGCAACTGATACGGATGATTCTAGGTGCAATCCTTTTACATGGGGCGGGGGAAGCAATTACGGAAACCACATAGATGTTTCAGCACCTGGTAATCACATATATGGATTAAACCATATTTCAAACTTTAACTTTAGTTGGTACTGGGGAGGTACCTCACAAGCCACACCTCATGTAGCTGGTCTTGGATCATTATTAGCAGGGCTTGTCCCTGGAATCTCACCCGACTCCATAAAAAGCATCATTACTCTTTCTGCTCAGGATACTGTGGGGGAGCCATCAGAAGATGTGATCGGTTGGGACCAGTATCATGGTTGGGGTCGAATTAATGCCCACGATGCACTATCACTTGTAGTAGATATGGATAATGATGGTCTGGTCGACTACTATGACAACTGTCCAGATGTTTCCAATGTTGATCAACAGGATATTGATATGGATAATATTGGTAATAGTTGTGATCATTGTAATAACACATATCTCTCCTCTTTTGATGGAGGTAACCTTGATGCGGATATCAATACCATTGGAGAGGCCTCTTTTAGCATCTTTGACGTTCTATTGCTTTCTGAATACATGGAAGAAACTGAAATAGAAAATTGTCAATACCTTTCATCTGATTTAAATAATGATGGTAGTATCAATGATGTGGACATTGCTTTATTAATTTCCTACGTGATGAACTGGTAGGTTCAATGAGAATTTCTTGTTTGTTCTAAAATAATTAGATTAGGCCATGAAATGTTTATCTTGTTCACACAACTGGAAAAGAAAAAAGATATCTGAGTACATTTCTTTTTTATCCAATTGCCCCAGTTGTGGCAGTCGCTTTGTTGCGAGAAATGACCTAATCCTATTTGTCTATGGTTTTTTCAAAAAAATAATGCAAAAAGGATAAAATGTCAGCATTTGAATTTGTAGCAGTACTATTCTCTGTAATAGTTGGTCTTGCCATTTCACATCTTCTAAGTGCTGCCTCTGATCTAATAGAGATCCATTCTCGAGTAAAAACTTATTGGGTCAATTCTGTATGGGTTGTAACGGTTTTTATATGGGATGTTTTTTCATGGTGGGGAATGTGGGAGTTAAACAATCTTGAAATGTGGAATTATCCATACTTTTTTCTGATGGTAGTCAATTTAAGTGGAATCTACTTCATGACAACCCTTGTACTGCCAAAGGCTACAGAGTCAGGAAAGATTGACCTGAAAAAGCATTATTTTTTAGTTCATCGAATATTTTTTATTATTACTGCATGGAATTTTGCTTCAATTATAATGGTTAATCATTTCCTATTTTTAAAGCCTATATTTTCACCATTTACCGTTATGCCTTTTCTTTTAACCTTTTTATCAATCTATGCTGCAATAACCAAATCACAGAAATATCATGGATTTGTTTCTGTATTTACTTTTGTTTCGTTAATTATTTTCATGTCGCTTGATGTAACGATAATCCAGTGACTGCTTATTTACAATCATTTTTAATACCGAGCTCTGCAAAATGAGTAACTATTATAACCGGGTTATTACCTTTTTGGTCAAGGATGCTCAATCAAGAGCGAAAGAAAAGGGAATAGAATTTGATGAGGATAAATGCAGAAGGAAGAATGAAGCGTGGCTTCCAATCGTACTTTTTTATGTTGTCCTTTGGATTATAAGCTTTCTCGGTTTAAATATTATGACTGTTGAACTTTACCTATTTGTTCTGCTTGCGCTCACAGTAAGAGGTCTTAACCATTATTTTGGATGGATTAGGCTAGTGAGGGAAGACTAAAAGTGGACTCTACAATTCAAACTCTTATGGAAACTGGTTTATGAGGTATGTTCAAGAAAAATACATTGATGTAATTCCTCTAAAGAAAATCTATAAAAATAATAAACCATTCTCTCACATAGTGCTTGATAATTTTATTGAAGAAGGATTAATACATAGCATTCTCAATGAGTTCCCTGATTTAAGTACCATTGATAATAAGCGAAGCTTTAATGAACCAAAACAAATCAAATTTGGTTCCATAGGCTTTGAGAATCTCTCCAAAGCGGCAAATCAGCTGATTTCCTTTTTAAATAATGATATCTTTTTGAAATACTTACAGGAGCTAACGGGTATAAAAGAGCCTCTAATTAGTGACCCATATTTATCAGGTGGAGGCTACCATGAAATCAAAAATGGTGGCGTTTTAAAGGTCCATGCGGACTTTAACAGGCACCCATCTCTTGAGCTCGATAGAAGAGTGAACCTTCTTTTGTATTTAAATAAAAATTGGAAAGAAGAATGGGGTGGCAATCTTGAGCTTTACTCCCCAAATAACCTTAAGGAACCAGTTGTCAAGGTAACACCGGAGTTTAATCGCTGTGTAATTTTTAATACCACTTCTTATACCTACCACGGACATCCAGAGGTTGTTTCTTGTCCGGAGGGTGTATCCAGAAAATCAATCGCGTTGTACTACTTTTCCACTGGAAGGCCTAAAAGTGAGGTAAGTGAAAAACATTCGACTATGTGGAAGGAGGTAAAGGGCGAAACATTTGAACCTGATCCACTAACTATTGGGAAAGTCATAAAGAAAATCACTCCTCCCATTATTTTTGATTTTATCAAAGGAATCCACGAGAAATTCAAGTGATCGGGTAGCTTTTTTCATATCTTGACTGTTGAAATTTTAATAAAAAACAACCAAAAGGAGATCATATGTTTAGATTCATTAAACATGTAGTTATTTTAGGGTTTTGTACTGCTTTAACTTTTGCGGGCGATGCTGAAGAGGTTAGGAAAACCATTGAAGATGATTTTGCTCACCTAAATAAGACCAAGCGATCCAAGAATGAGTACTCTAAAGAGGGAGCCTTGGAGTTTTGGTCAAGCGGAGGATTGTTGCACAAAATCGACGCTTCTGGACGTCCTGAAACATACGAAGAGGTTAACCTATCACCTAAACACATTGAAGTAGTAGTTCTCGCTCCGGGTAAAGCAGCGGTTGCGTTTTACTATTCAGAAGGTCGTCTAAAACCCAAAGGATCAGCGGGTGTAGACCACTACCTTACCAGGGTAAGCCAAACCTTTGTAAAGGAAGGTGGAAAGTGGAAAACCAGAAGCTCTCACTGGTCACCAGTTAAAGGTGGTTCTGGGACAAGTCAAACTGGAAAGGAATAACATAAGAAATTTTACAAAATGCCCCACAAGGGTGGGGTTTTTTGTTCTTGAAATTGGTGTTAGATTGAATTGTTCTAATAGAGCTAGAACCTGAGATATATATTTTTAATGAGTTAAAACCTTAGTATGCCAAAAGAAGATAGAAAATTAGCTGCAATTGTATTTACTGATATTTGTGGTTTTACAGAGCTTATGGGCCACGAGGAGTCAAAGGCAATGGCCTTACTTGATCTCCAACGTGAATTACTAAAACCCATTGTAAGTGAATTTGATGGTGAATGGCTAAAAGAGATTGGAGATGGATTATTATTATCATTCTCAAGCTCAGTAAACGCTGTAAGGTGCTCGGTGAAGATTCAGCGACTATTATCTAATAATTCAGATCTTACTCTCAGGATTGGCATCCATATTGGTGATGTTATTATTAAGGACGGTGACGCATTTGGAGATGGTGTCAATATCGCCTCAAGAATCGAACCACTCTCTCAACCTGGTGGGATATGTATCTCTGAACGTGTTTATGAACATATTGAGAATCGATCGGATATTAGCGCATCATTTCAAGAAGAAAAACTGCTCAAAGGGACTGATAAGCCTATTGGAGTATATACTGTTTTCACTGGAAATGAAAAAGTCTCTAAAAAACGGACCAAAAATATTCCAAGAAAGGTTACTAAAAGTAAAACACCCTACATCATTGCAGGTATAATGATGGGGCTATTGGTATCTGTTTTTGCACTCAAGGGCACCTCTGGAGACAATAGGCCATTAGTTGGCAACTCTCTTGCTGTTTTCAACTTTGAAAATCTTTCAGCGGAAAATGAAAATGATAGGACAGGTCAAATCCTCCAGGAGCTCATCATCACGGATCTTTCAGGAATAAATGATTTTAAGATTTATAGTTCACAGCGATTGTTTGATATTCAGAAACAAATGGGAACTAGAGAAAGTCGGTTTATAGACCCTAGTCTGGCAATGGATATTGCAAAAGAGGCTGGCGCATCATCCATGATGACAGGAAATATTATCAAAGTAGGGAATACTGTTGTTCTTACTTCAAGATTATTGGATGTGGTTGATGGGACCGTTATTAAATCCAGAAAGGTTGAGGGGAATAATATATATGAAATGGTGGACCAACTCTCTTCATATGTGGCGGAGGATCTTCAGTTAGGTGTTATTGAAACCGTCAACCTGGCTGTAAGTGAAAAAACATCCTCCTCTATGGAGGCCTATCAAATCTATCTGAACGGTGTTGACCTGTTGAATCAGAGAAGATTCAAGGATGCAGGCAATGAGCTTGAAAGGGCAGTTGAAATCGACCCTAGCTTTAAAGAAGCATTGTATAAACTAGCTATAGCCCAGTGGTGGGAGAAAGGCCCAGAGACCATGATTGATGACATGGATTCTTTATCGCTGGCTACATTAGATAAATACCTTGCCCTGCCAGATATTCGGGAGAATGAGATAAAGTTAGGAAAAGGGTTGAAGAATATCATATTGAATAAGTATTCCGATGCGCTTGAGGCATTTGAGCAACTAACCAACTTGTACCCAGATAATAAAGAATATTGGTATCTACTTGGTGAAGTTCATTACCATGGAGAACGAAAATTCATTAAAGCGCTTGATGCATTTGAAAGAGCGGTTGAGTTGGATCCGGAATTCACTCTAGCATACGAACATATATTTGGCATATATGATGAACAACAATTGTATGAAAGAGGTACACGGAGCTCAAGGAAACTAGTGAAGGCATTTCCTGAAAATAGTATGGGATATTATCATCTGATTAGGTTTTACCGATTGGCAGAAAAATATAATCTTGCATTAGAGATGCTAGAAACCGCAAAGAAAAACTTTCCCGATAAAGTAAGCATGTATCAGAGAACAATTGCTCTTATCAATGCGCATATGGGTCGCTACAAGGATGCTCTAACTATTTTGGATGATATGGAAAATGCGCCTGAAAGCGATATCAGGTTTATATATTCCATTTTAGGACAGTATTCAAAATGCAGAGAACTACTCCAAATTGAGTTGTCCGCAGCTAAAACATCGCCATCAGATCTTGCAACAATAAATATGGATTTTGCATTGACATACCTAAATGGAGGCGAGTATACTAAAGCAGCGGAATATCTAAATAGTTCATTGAAAATTCTTGATGATAATCCTGGTTCAATGATGACCCGTTATTCAAAATATAATGTTTATTATAATAGATCTATGCTTCATGTCTTTAATGCAGATAATGAATCACTTTTTACAACTGTAGATTTGTATGCAAACTACTTAAATGAGGAAAACAAACAATCTCCTCTCATAGAAATTATGGCGCCTGGTTTAAAGGCGCTTTCTTTTGAGAAACTAGCTGCGGAGGGAAGCATAGAAGATGCATTAGTTCAGTTTCAAAAAATTCCTATCCGCGTTGCTAGCATGGAGTGGCATTTTTATACCGCCGCTAAGTTGTATATTAGCATAGGTGACTACGAAAATGCATTAAAGTGTGCTGATGAGATGCAAGTACCGACAGCTAGAAATTGGCGCTATGATTTTGTTTATCCAAGGGGACATTATGTACGTGGGATGACCTATGAGGCTATGGGAGAAAGTAAAAAGGCAAAGAAAAGCTATAAAGCCCTACTGGACCTATGGGAAAATGCTGATGAAGGAATACCTGAGCTTGTTGATACAAAAGCAAGATACAAAAATCTTCAGAAAATTTCTTAAAAAACTTTAAACAAACTACATTTAATTTTTTGGAACTTGTTTATACTTTTATATATTTAAACAATAAGAATTCGGAATAAAAGGAATGAATGTAATGGAAGAAGAAGAGATTTACGACGACATTAGACTAACAAAGCGTAAGACGATTACCAATGGTGAAAAATATAACTTCTATATCTATGACATGATGAAGTTAGAAAAAGAATTTTCTAATAAAAAGTTTGGAAAGGGCGATACTGTCATCAGTCCAGTTAAGGATTATAAACTCATGGATGAGGAAACAGGCGAAATGTTGGATGTGAAATTAAAATGCTCAAAAAAGCTTGACGATGCCATAGAAGGATTTACCCCTGAGGAGGGCAAAAAAGTTTTCAAACAATGTTTAGATGTTTTAGTAAAAAGAGGTCTCGTAAAAGAGTAAAAAGTATCTTTTCGGAATTAGATTAAAACCCCACATTCGTGGGGTTTTTTGTTAAGTCTATGGTTGCTAGATTCAAACACTTGAAATTTAAAAAAATCTAATGGTTTAGAAGGCTTATGATTTACATTTATTTGGTCTTAGCATTCCTTTTAATACAGGTTATAAGGTTTGTTTATGAGTTTATCTCTATCAACAGGACCGAATTATCCTTAATATTTAAAAGAGCAATATTTTTTTGGAATAATCCATTCATTCGGCAGACTGTTCTGCTGTCTACATTAAAATTTATTTTTAAATTAATTAGAAAGTCTATTTTCAAGGTTTAAAATAGTACTCGATTAAATAAAGGATAGTAAATATGTCAAAACCAAAAATTCCAATGATCGTCATATCTGTTTTTCTTATTATGAACGCTCTGCCAATGATTTTAATTCCGGTCGCATTTGATAAAGATTACATTGCAGAATCGATGGAAAATCCTTCAACAGAAGAGGGTAAGGTTTATGAGGGACTTGCCGCCCATAATAAAGCAGGATTAGGAGCCGCTATGGGCGCACTTGCTATTGTACTTCTTATGCATTTAAATCATCCTCAAAGAGAAGCAAAAAGGGTATTACTTTCTGTTGGCCTAGGTCTGATAGTCATTTTTGTAGTAATTGGATTAGGTGGTGTCCGTGGTTTTGTTGAAATGCCACCAACGGTTCCGATTGTAATAGGAGCTATTATAGGTGGCGTTAGTATTTGGGTATATAATACCCCAGACGATGATGGCTTGATTGGCTTGGACGAGGAAGAATAGTATCTCAAAAAGGTAATCTTATACAATTATGGCTCTCCTTGAAAAAGTAAACATTTATCAGCGTGTATTCTTATTTTCATTTACCATGGCAACTTTGTGGTGGCTAGTAGAGCTAGCATCCTTTCACACTGTTGGCTATGTTATAAATAATCCAAAAGTTCTTTATAATACCTTTGCCAAGAGGCAGGCAGTATGGATAATGACAGGATCGTTGGTAGGGTTTTTTATTTTTAAAATATCAAAAAAGTAAAAGTGATATTAGATCCGAAAGATAGCAGAATAAATTGGATTGGTCTTATTCTGAACTTAATTATCATGGCGGTGCTTGGGTTTTTTCTGTTTCAGTGGTTTAATCCATGATTCTTTTTATTTTACTTAATATATCCAATTCTATCTATCTTTTTTCAATTAAAAGATTAAAAATATGGGAAAGATTATCCGCAAAATCATTCATGTTGATATGGATGCTTTTTACGCCTCTGTTGAGCAGATGGATGATCCTAGTTTAAGTGGAAAACCAGTAGCAGTTGGGGGAAACAAGGATCGAGGTGTTGTAGCAGCCGCATCCTATGAGGCCAGAAAGTATGGAGTTAAGTCAGCCATGCCTTCAGTTCAAGCAAAAAAGATATGTCCCAGTCTATTATTTGTTAGACCAAGGTTCGACAGGTATAAAGAAATTTCATCGCAGATTAGAAGAATTTTCAAAGACTACACTGATTTAATAGAGCCTATTTCATTGGACGAGGCCTTTCTTGATGTTACCGCTAACAAGAAAGAGATAGAATTGGCAAGCGAAATCGCTACTCAAATAAGGCAAAGAATCCATTCAGAAATAGGTCTTACTGCATCAGCTGGTATATCCATAAATAAGTTTCTTGCCAAGGTCGCTTCTGACATAAACAAGCCCAATGGGCAAAAGACAATTCACCCAAGCCAGGTAGATGAATTTTTAGACTCTCTACCAATAAATAAATTCTTTGGTATTGGCAGAGTAACTGCAAAAAAAATGAAAGAGATTGGTGTCCACAATGGCGCAGATCTAAGAGAATTAGGAGAGTTGGATCTTAAATACCACTTTGGGAAAGTAGGGGTGCATTATTATCGGGTGGTACGTAGCCTGCAGGATAATCCTGTCAATCCAAATAGAATAAGAAAATCAATAGGGGCTGAGCAGACGTTTAATCAAGATATTGAAACTGAGAGCTTTATGTTGGATAAACTCGCTGGAATCGCTGAAGAGTTGGAGAGGAGGATGGTTAAAAACTCAAACAAGGGGAAGACTATTACTGTAAAAATTAAATATAGTGATTTCAGTCAACAGACTCGTAGTAAAACAATTGAAAATTACGTCTCAACTAAAGAGGAATTTTTTCCTGTAATTAAGGAGTTGCTCTTTCAAAAGCAAATAGAAAAACCTGTAAGATTGTTAGGAATTTCAATAACAAACTTTTTTAATGAGGACAATCCCAACAGGAATGAATATAAATTCCAGCTAAAGTTTGACTTTAATTAAAATTATCTAACAATATAAATAAATGATTATAAATAACAATATAAAACAATTTGAATTTAATATAACATGAAGATTTTATTGTTTTTTATAACTACCCTAGCTCTAATTCATGCTAAGGAAATAAGATTACTTGATAATCAAACAGGTAATCCAATTAAAGATGTGAACGTGTATACAAATGAAAATGGGACAACCACTGATGAACAAGGTTTTTGTAGTCTTGATATGTTTGATAAAATGGATGAAATCACTTTTTCCATGATTGGGTATGAAACTATTATAAAAAGGTATGGAGAGATTACAAAAATTATGTACATGCAAAGCCAAACCATACCCATGGAGTTGGTTAATGTCTTTGCCAATGATAAAAAGTCTAAAAAGAGATATTATAGGTTGGAGAGGGATGTTAGAAAGGTATATCCATATGCAAAAAAAACATCAGAATTGTTGGTTGAGTATTCTTCAATAATTGATAGCCTAGAACAATATTCTGGGATTATTAGATACTATAAAAAAAGAAAAATATTTTCTAAGATTGAGAACGAATTAATATCAGAGTATGGCCACTCTCTAAAAAAATTAAAAAGGCGCCAAGGACGAATTTTAATTAGGCTAGTGGACAGGGAAACTGGCCGAACATCTTATGATATAATAAAAGATTTTAGAAATGGATTTAGTGCAGGATTTTGGCAATTGACCGCAAGAATTTTTGGTCATGATCTTCGATCAGTTTACAACGAAAATAAAGGGGAGGATGTGTTTATTGAGTATATAATAAAAAGAATAGAAAGTGAAAATAGCCAATATTCATTTTATACCCATGATTCGATCATTAAAAATATGAAAAAAACCTTTAAAGGAAAAAATTGATGAGGTCTACGATAGTTATTACAGGAGTAACCAGGGGGTTGGGAAGAGCACTAGCAGAGCAATTTTCATATTTGGGTCATACGGTGATCGGGTGTGGTAGAAATGCAGATATTTTAAAAAAAATGTCTAAATCTCTGCCGGAAAATACTGATTTTAAAGCCTTGGATATATCAAACCACAAGATGGTCGACTCCTGGGCAAAAGAGGTCCTTGGGAAGTTTGATGTACCAGATTATCTTATAAATAACGCAGGGGTTATAAACAAAAATGCAAATCTATGGGAAGTTTCTTTTCAAGAGTTTTCAGAGTTAATAGATATTAATGTAAAGGGTACCTATAACACCATCAAAAGCTTTGTACCTGAAATGATTAAATATAAAGAAGGTACCATTGTTAACTTCAGCTCTGGCTGGGGAAGAACTACTTCCCCACAAGTAGCGCCCTATTGTAGCAGTAAGTGGGCCGTTGAAGGGCTTTCTAAATCCCTTGCTCAAGAGCTTCCAGATAGTATGATCAGTGT
>CEQY01064230.1_pt1 | contig 11893 bp, 10 predicted proteins | sample 361391 | NCBI WGS metagenome assembly CEQY01 (sample SAMEA2621075, study PRJEB7988) | marine metagenome | isolation source: saline water (ENVO:00002010), including
ACTCATGCACCAATAGATGAGGGTGTTATGCAATCAGAAATAAGAACACAAAGACAATCTGCCGTTGCAATGAGCGCAGGACAAAAAGAAGGAGCAACACAAATTGTTAAAGATTGGCTAGAAGAGTCAAAAAACGAAGAAAATTCAGAGGAATAATTTATGGATTATAATAGTTTATCAGGCCTAGATAAGGCTGCAGTCTTATTCCAAGTTTTAGGGGAGCCTCTTGCAGTTTCCTTTTTCACAGGATTAGCAAAAGAGGATATTTTAAAAATTAGGGTAAGAAGCACAGAGTTGACAGGCAAAGTTCCAACCATTGTTAAAAAACAGATTCTTGATGAATACTCTTTTTTAATGTTACAAGACAGATATAGACAAAGCAAGCCAGACTCAATTAAGCTTTTTGAGTTTTTAGATAATTTAAAATTTGAAGAAATTTATTATCTCCTTTCAAAGGAAAAGCCCGTTGTAGCCGCACTTGCCATTGATCAAGTAAGTGATGCCATAAGAACTAAATTTTTAGATCGACTAGACCTGAAAAGAAAAAATGATATTATTTTAGAATTGGGCAATCTAACGGATATTCCATTAGAAATGGTTGTAAATATTGCAAAAGAACTTGAGAAGAAGGCGGCATTTATACCAGAAAGCAAGGAGTTTTCTAGAGGTGGTGGAAAAAAAATGGCAGATATATTAAATAATATTAATGAGGAAGAGGCAAATGAATATTTGTCTCAAATTCAGACTAAAGACCCGGATCTTTATAATGATATTAAAAAGTACTATTTAACCTTTAATGACCTTGTTGATTTAAGTGAAGAAGTTGCCGCAGATTTCTGGACCAACCCAGATATTGATATTGATGTGCTTGCTTTAGCCATTAAGGGAATTAGTGAAGATAAGGTAAATCAAATTATAGATATCTTACCAAAGAAGAAACAGGCAATGTATCAGCCAATAGAAAAACCTATGCCCAAAAAAGAGGTTATGCAGGCAAGGAGAAAGTTGGTAGAAACAATGCAGGATATGATACAGTCCGGTTCCATCAAAATTGAAGATATTGTTGGCGGTACGTCACAAGAAATGATCGATTAAAAAACTATCTGATTTAATATATAAAAAAAGGGAGACGGCAAATTGCGGTCTCCCTTTTTTAATTATAGTTTAAAATTAAGGAGCTAGAACCAAGTTCACTAGAAGCACAACATCTAGGACATTTAATGTTCCGTCCCCATTAATATCTGCACATAATTCATATGATTGTGATAGAGTAAGATTAACTAAAAGCACAACATCTAAAACGTTTAAAAGTCCATCGCCGTTTGTATCGCCCTGTAGGCTACAAGCGCCACCAAGTGTAATATCATATTCAATTTGAGCTTGTCCCCCCAATTCATCGCTATCGGCAAACCAGAAGTGAGCCTCATAATCACCAGACAAACTAAACTCTTCAATTAAATCGTCGCTAATATTTGCATTAAACACAACCCCATCTGAATATGTGTGGGCTTCTGGAATCATGTCAAGCTGAGTAAAACAGTTTCCTCCATTTTCTGGAGTATTGCATATTTGAGCAGCTTTATACCAAGGAAGGTTATTGTCTGCATCAGTGTATGTTACCGATAAAGTGTTGTTTTCTCCATCAAAACCTGGGCTTGATAAAGCTACATCCGAATTACCCTCTTGGTGTTGAGAATTTAGCAAAAGCATACCTACGCCAGTCTGATCTAAAACATTTACATCAATATCTAGCCCGCTCAGGCCCGCCTCAACTACTACACCAACAAGAATTAAACCCTCAAGAGAATTAGGCCACGTTCCAAAGTTTGGATCATTGAATAAATCCGCGGCATTAACAGCAACTTTTAATTTATCTCCCGACTCTGAAGTTTCGAAATAGCTTGTATTTAGATATTCAAATCCAGAAACGTCACCACTTGTTAAGTCTCCATTAATGTAGAGAAGCCCAGGTGACAACTGCCCAAGGCCTCCATTACCATATCCAACTGCGTACGCAGATGTAGTAGACTCAGCATCTGGGTTTACAATTCCTATTCCATACAAATACCAAGGTCCAAAAAAACCACCTTCATCACAACAAGAGCCTGCTAAATCTAGCTCAAAAAACAATCTATCTATTTCCTCACTATTCCAATTAGTAGTACTAAATCCACCAGAAACAGACTCTACATCATAGTTACCCCCCCCAGCATCATTTGAAGGGTCTGATACAATTGGTGCCAATAAGTTTGAAGGGGTTGGAAAAACATTATTAATGTTATTTGGAGATTGACTGACAATCAGCGTTCCATAGTCTAATCCAAAAGATTCAGAATTAACCTCGCCACTTAAATACCAATCAACCAAGTTGCTTCCACTGGTTTCAACTGATGTTGCCCAAGTATTTTCATATCCTGGAGCGCCAATTAAAGAAACCTCTGATGAACTAAACCATGTATTTTGCCCATCCCTTGAGGCAAAAATAGAACCTGAAAAATCACCTGCATTTTGTACTAAGGAATCTGATATATCCGCATTGATAGTAAAATTGTTCATTGGAGCAGTTGAACATAGGTTTTCGATTAGCTCTTCTCTCAAACTATTGCTCAAAGTAACATCTTTAGCTGTTTCTAAAATAGTTTGCATCATTAATGAATGTGCTTGAGTTAGTGCCCTATTTTTTAATTCTAAAACTTGTTCGTCTGTATAATCGTAATATTGAGTACTAGCAAATATTGGAAGTATAAAAAGTACGTAAATAAATTTTTTCATAATCGACAATCTCCTCTTTCGTAAAATTCTTATTAAATATAATTAATAAATACTGGAAATAAATGTAACAACATGTGATATAGATAACAACTTATATTATGTAAATTTTGAGGTTGTTAGAATCGATATTGGAACTCGATATGGCGAGCAGCTAACATAATCGATTCCCAGTTTATAAAAATACTCAATAGACTTTGGGTCTCCTCCGTGTTCTCCACATATCCCTATTTTAATATCAGAATTAACTGTTTTAGCTTTTTTAACTGCTATTTTAATAAGTTGCCCTACACCTTCCATGTCAATCGATATAAAGGGGTCTTTATCTAGTATGCTTTTTTTCATATAATCATTCAATAGGCCCGAAACATCGTCTCTCGAAAATCCATAGGTTGTTTGAGTTAAATCATTGGTCCCAAATGATAAGAAATCAGCTTGTTTGGCAATTTGATCTGCAATTATACAGGCCCTTGGAAGCTCAATCATGGCCCCAACCTTGTATTTTAATTTTATTTTATGTTTATTATTTACTGCTTTTGCACATTTCTGTATTATTTTATTTTGATTTTCAAACTCCTGAGCTGATCCTACCAATGGAATCATTATTTCAGGAAAAACAGGAACATTTTCCAACATTAAATTGGCACTAGCTTCTAGAATAGCAGTTGCTTGCATTTCAGTGATTTCTGGATATGATATACCAAGTCGACATCCGCGATGACCAAGCATTGGATTATTTTCATGTAGACTCAATACTGCAGATTCTACATCCTCAATGGACAGGCCCATCTGCACAGAAAGGCTTTTAACATGCTTTTCTTCACGAGGAAGAAACTCATGAAGGGGTGGGTCTAAAAGTCGAATTGTAACGGGATAGGGAGACATTGATTTCAAAATAGAATAAAAATCGTTTTTTTGATATGGCAGCAAATTCATTAATGCGCCCGTTCTTATTTCTGTATTATTTCTAAAAATAATCATTTTTCTTATTTCTGTAATTCTTTCAGGGCTAAAAAACATATGCTCAGTCCTACACAGCCCTATTCCTTTTGCACCTAAATCTTTAGCTAAAATCGCATCATTTTTATTATCTGCATTTGCCCTTACCTCCATCAATTGATTTTTTTTCAAAACACGTAATAGTTTTAAAAAATAGTCATTTTCATTTAAGCTACTTTCAATTAAATCAATCTTCTGGTTATAAATTTTTCCAGTTGAGCCATTTATTGATATCCAGTCTCCTTTATTGATAGGCTTTTCCCCAACCATAGCAAAATTCCCCTTAATTTCAACTTTGTTGCAGCCTACAACGCAGGATTTCCCCCACCCTCTTGCTACAAGGGCTGCATGTGAGGTCATGCCTCCACGAGTGGTTATTATTCCTCTGGATACATGCATGCCATGTATATCTTCAGGTGACGTCTCCTCTCTTATTAAAATTACATCCTCACCATTTTTGTGCCAAATCTCAGCATCTTCAGGAGTGAAAACCGCCTTACCAATTGAGCATCCAGGCCCAGCAGGTAAACCTAAGGCTATGGGACTTAATAAGTTTTCTACACTGGGGTCAAAATAGGGGTGCATTATTTCTTCTAAATGAGCTGTTGAAACTCTACAGATAACATCTTTTTGCGTAATTAAATTTTGATTAAGCATGTCTATTGCAATTTTAATTGAAGCAGCACCAGTTCTTTTTGCTTTTCTCGTTTGAAGCATCCATAACTCTTTGTTTTGAATAGTAAACTCTATATCCTGCATATCTTTATAGTGCACCTCTAGAAGGTTTTTTATTTTAACTAAATTCTTATATGTTTTTGGAAAAGATTCTTCAAGAGTGGGGCTGTTTATAGTCAAATTATTCTTACTAAAATTATTAATTGGAAAAGGTGTTCTTATGCCAGACACAACATCTTCGCCTTGCGCGTTTGGAAGCCATTCTCCATATAAATTAATATCTCCATTGGCGGGATTCCGCGTGAATGCAACTCCAGTTGCAGAGCTTTCGCCCATATTGCCAAAAACCATACACTGTATATTTACAGCGGTGCCCCAGTAATCAGGTATGGATTCAATTTCTCGGTACTTTTTTGCTCTTTCACCGTTCCACGATAAAAAAACTGCTCTAATTGCGCCCCATAATTGCTCAAATGGGTCATCAGGAAACTTTTTGTCTAAGGAGCTATCTATTTCTTCTTTATATAAGTTGCAAATTTCTATTAATTCAGCAGTAGACAGATCTGAATCTTTGAACTTTCCATATCTTTTCTTTTGTTCAGATAATATAGAGTCTAATTTTAGCCTAATACCGTTATTATCTAAGTTTTCAGGCTTCTCTAAAACAACATCGGCATACATCATAATTAGTCTACGATAAGAGTCATATACAAATCTGGAATTGCCCGTTTTGTTTATTAGTCCTGGAATTGTTTTTAAAGATAGCCCTATATTTAAAATAGTTTCCATCATTCCTGGCATAGACTGCCTTGCTCCAGATCTAACAGAAAATAAAAGAGGGTTATTTGCATCTCCAAATATCGAGCCAATTTCAGTCTCCAGCTTCTTAATATATTCAATTAGAGTTGATTCAAGATTTTTGGGCAAAGAATTATGCTTTAAGAAATGGCCGCATACGTCTGAAGATATTGTGATTCCTGGGGGGACTGGAATTCCAAGATTACACATTTCAGCTAAATTTGCACCTTTTCCACCAAGTTTGTTTATATATGATGCGTCACCCTCTGTTAAATTTTTAGAGAATATAAAAATATTTTTTTTATTGTTCATATTGGATAATTGGAATTTAATAAAAATACTATTTACAATCCATTGAATTAAGAAAATAATTAGTTATATTTTAAATATACTGGAGGTAAAAAAATTGAAAATTGAAAGAATGAATAAGGGAAGTTGGGGAAAGTTAAGAGCCTTTTTTGACGTACAAACCGATGAAGGCTTTACAATAAAAGGGTTTAAAATTGTTGAGGGAATCAATGGTTTATTTGTAAGCCCACCAAGTCAAAAAGGAAAAGATGAGGAATACTATGATACAGTGTTCATTGCACCTGAGCTAAGAGAAGAGTTAAATCATACAGCATTGCAGCACTATGGAATGGCTGAAGAAGGAAGTTCGGGCGGATATAATGATTTTCCTTCAACAAATACCAGTAATGTAAAAACAGAAGCTCCAGAATTTACCGACACTTCAACTAGCTCTACGAGCCAGCCAGCAGAAGTCAGTGATACGAGCACAGATTCTAAAAAAAATGAAATCACATCATTTGAAGATGACATTCCGTTTTAAAAGATTTGAAATTCCATATTTTAAATAAATATTTGGCCGCATTGTCGGGATTATTTTTAATCCTTTTTTTGACAGGACATCTTTTAGGCAATTTACAGCTTTTAATACCTGAATCAGAGGGCGCTCAGAAGCAGTTTAATGAATATGCTGAGTTCATGAGCACAAACCCCATTGTAAAAATATTATCCATCGTAACTTATATCTCGATTATTTTACATGTAGTTGTTACAATATATCTTACTATTGATGCTAGAAGAAATCGTAAATCAAAATATAAAAAAATAAAATCACCAACTAATACAATAAGCTCTAGATATATGGGTATATTAGGAACAGTAATTTTAGCATTTATCATCATTCATCTAAGCAATTTTTGGTATAAGGCTAAGTTTACAGATGAGGTAATAAACGATTCATTTGGAAAGAAGGATATTTATACTATGGTTGTAGATAAATTTAAAAGTATAGAGCATGTTTTAATTTATCTTTTTGCTATGGGGGCAATATTCTTCCACACCCTCCACGGCTTTTCTAGTAGCTTCCAGTCTCTTGGCATTGCAACCTCTAAAACAAAAAAGTACATAAGGATAGCTGGAATGGTATATTCGCTTTTAATACCTGTTCTATTTGCACTCATACCCGTTTATATATATTTAGGCTTTCATAAATATTAAACCCTTTTGCATACACGCTTCCTCCTCTTAAAATATTTTGTCTACAATAAATATCTATAAATTGTCCACACCGCCACAAATTTGTATACATAGAAAAAAATATTTTGTCTACATTATAATTATTGCATAAATTATACTGACTTAATTAAATAGTATATGGACACATTAGATATAAAAGAAAAATATGGCTACAGTGTAGAGAAGTTTCTTGATTTTTTTAAAGAAAATCAAGATTTCCCGAAAGGCTCATTTCAAATTAAAAAAAGAGGTGAGGCTCACTACTGGTATTACACATTAAGCACATCTTCATCTGACAGGGTTAAATACGTTTGTAAGGCTGATAATGTGAATAGTTTCGATTATGCACTAAAAAAATTAAAAGATAAGTTTGCAAAAAAAGAAAATCAATCTAAAACACTTAATTCCTCAGTTCCAGTTGGAAAGCTCAAAAACAAATGGACCGAATATAGATCAAAACTTCCGCTAGTAAGTCCAGCAAATAAAAAAAAATTAAATGTAATAGTGGTTGGTACTGGATTGGCGGGTGGATCTGCCGCAGCTTCATTGGCTGAATTAGGCTATAACGTTGATGCATTCTGTTTTCAAGACAGCGCTAGGCGTGCACACTCAATTGCAGCGCAGGGGGGTATAAATGCTGCAAAAAATTACCAAAACGACGGCGATAGTGTTTATCGTTTATTCTATGATACTATAAAAGGTGGAGATTATCGATCAAGAGAAGCTAACGTTTACAGGCTTGCTGAAGTAAGTGCAAATATAATCGATCAATGCGTTGCTCAAGGAGTTCCATTTGCAAGGGAGTATGGAGGATTATTAGACAATCGTTCATTTGGAGGAGTTCAAGTATCTCGCACTTTCTATGCCAGGGGCCAAACAGGTCAGCAGTTGCTATTGGGAGCTTATAGCGCTCTAAGTAGGCAGGTGAACAAGGGGAAGGTTAAGTTACATACGCGCCACGAGTTACAAAATATAGTTTTAGTTAACGGTGAAGCAAAAGGTGTAATTGTCAAAGATTTAATTAAAGGTACCTACCAAAGGTTTGCAGCTGATGCAGTGGTGCTTGCAACAGGTGGATACGGAAATGTATATTATTTATCTACGAACGCCATGGGTTCTAACGTTACAGCTTCTTGGAGGGCATACAAAAAAGGGGCCTACTTTGCCAATCCTTGTTTTTGTCAGATTCACCCAACATGCATTCCTGTAAGTGGAGATCATCAGTCCAAGCTTACTTTAATGAGCGAAAGCTTACGAAATGATGGAAGGATATGGGTTCCTAAAAAGAAAAATGACGATCGAAATCCGCGTGATATTCCAGAGGAAGAACGTAACTATTATTTAGAAGTCAGATATCCAGCTTTTGGAAATCTTGTGCCAAGGGATGTTGCATCACGTGCAGCTAAAGAAATGTGCGATGATGGGTATGGAGTTGGGTCATCGGGATTAGCGGTATATCTAGATTTTAAAGATGCTATTGAAAAAATGGGAAAAGAAACAGTAGCGGCAAAATATGGAAATTTGTTTGCGATGTATGATAAAATAACTGGAGAGGATCCCTACAATCAGCCTATGAGGATTTATCCTGCTATTCACTATACTATGGGGGGAACGTGGGTAGATTATAATTTAATGACAACGGTTCCCGGTCTATATGCTATTGGAGAATGTAATTTTTCTGACCATGGAGCCAATCGTTTGGGCGCATCTGCTTTAATGCAAGGTTTAGCAGATGGATATTTTGTCTTGCCATATACAATTGGAAATTATTTGTCAACCCAAATATCAAAAGAAAAGGCAACCATAGATATGCCTGAATTTGATAAAGCTGAAATAGAATCAATAGAAAAAATGAGAAAAATATACAATGTTCAAGGTAGCCAAACTGTAGAATCAATACATAAAAAATTAGGTAAAGTAATTTGGGATTATTGTGGCATGTCTAGAAATGAACAAGGATTAAATGATGCCTTAAAATTAGTTAGTGACATTAAAAAAGAATTCTGGGAAACAGTAAAAATACCAGGAGAGTTTGATTCATTTAACAATGAGCTAGATAAGGCAGGAAGAGTTATAGACTTTATTGAATTAGGAGATTTGATGATTAGGGACGCCTTAAATCGCCAAGAGTCATGTGGTGGTCATTTTAGAGAAGAGAGCCAGACTGAATCAGGTGAAGCTAAAAGAATAGATAAAGATTTTTCATATGTATCTGCTTGGGCATACAATGGTAACGATAGCCCTAAATTACATAAAGAGAAATTAGAATTTGAAAACGTTAAGCCTGCTGAGAGAAGCTATAAATAATGAATCCTATGAAATTAAAGCTAATTGTATGGAGACAAAAGTCGACGGAATCAAAAGGTAATTTTGAAGAATATTCCTTAAGTAATATTGATGGAGATATGTCTTTTTTGGAGATGATTGATATTCTAAATGAGGAGTTAATTTTAAAGAGTATAGACCCTGTTACTTTCGATCACGATTGCCGCGAAGGAATATGCGGAGCTTGTAGTATGTATATTAATGGCCAGCCACACGGCCCACAAAAAGGCACAACCACGTGTCAATTACATATGCGACACTTTAATGATGGAGACACTATTGTTATAGAGCCATGGAGGGCAAAAGGATTTCCAGTTATTAAGGATTTAATGGTTGATCGCTCGGCGTTTGATAGGATAATACAATCAGGTGGCTTTATATCTGTTAATACCGGAAATGCACCAGATGGCAATTCAATTCCAATCAATAAGAAGGATGCTGACGAGGCGTTTAGTGCTGCAGAGTGTATTGGTTGTGGCGCATGCGTAGCAGCCTGTAAAAATGCTTCAGCAATGCTATTTGTCGGTGCTAAAGTTAATCAGCTATCTCTTCTTCCTCAAGGAGGCCCTGAACGGTCATCAAGGGTTAAAAATATGATTAATAAAATGGAAGATGAAGGCTTCGGCCATTGCACAAACACTGGAGCGTGCGAAGCAGAATGTCCCAAAGAAATTTCAATTGATAATATTGCCAAGCTAAATAGAGAATATTTAAGATCTTTATTTAAAAAGTAAAATTATTTATCTAAAGAAAATTTAAAAGGTAACTTTTTCCAAACTCCAACTTTTTTTGTTCTTTGTCTTGCTGGCTTCCATGTGGATTTTTTCACAGCCTCCACAGCGGCCTGGTCTAGAACCGTCCCTGTGCCAGTTACAATTTCAACTTCAGTTACTACTCCGTTTTTATCAATAAAAAATTCAACCACCACCTTTCCTTCAATCCCCGCTGCTTTTGCCATGGGTGGATATTTCATTTTTACACCTGAAATTTCTACTGGAGGTTCGTCAAAGGCTATAAATTTTGATGTTTTTCTATCATCGTCAAATTCATCAAATTTATTAAAGTCTGTATCTTGAAACACTTCAATTTCTTCATCATCTGTATCATCGTCAACAGGTTCTGGAATAGCTGGTCTGTTTGGTTTTTGTTCTACGACATCTTCAGGCGGAGGTATGTCAATGGTTTCTATTATAAAGTCTTCAACCGGAGCTTGAGCCGATACCTCTGCTAGGAATCTGGGAGTTGTATAAAATAAAACAACAAGCAACACTACAATGCACATTAAAACTTGCCTAATCCTTACAGGATAATTTATTAATATTGGATCGTTAACTCTCATTCAGAAGACTTTCTTAGCGCAGAATAGCTGACTTTATAAGCTTGCACCTTATCATCCTTCAACAATGAATGAATATTACTTATTAATTCCATTTTAGTTTGTGAATCTGCCTTTAGTGATACAATAGTTTGTGGATTTTGTTGTTTTTTATATGCCATTTTTTTTTGAAATAATGCCGCATTTTCTCCAGTATTGAGATCCGGGAATTGAATATCATCTAGAACAGTAAATCCATCTTTAGTCGCCCATATAAAAGTAGTGTTTCGTCGATTTTCTAACTTTTCTACTTTTGTTGCATATGGCATATCAATTTGAGGGGCATCAAATGTTTTCATAACAGTAACAACCATGAAGAAAACAAGTAATAAAAAAATTATATCAGGAAGCGAAGATGTAGATATTTCTTTAGTAGTATGTACCTTTCTTTCAAATAGCATAATTAATTAACAATTGCAATTTTTTTTGCATTTCCCTGTTTTAAATAGTCTAAAACCTTTACATAATTAGAATATTCAGACTTATTAGTAACTTCGACCGAAAAAATCATTTGTTTATTTTGTATTAATTGTCCTTCGGTTAAGGACTTAATTCGATGAAGTTCATTAGCATTTAAAAGTGTTTTCGCAGCTCCTCCAGGAGGCTGAAAAATAGCACCACCATCATTATCTACAATTATTTTAGTAAGATCGCGATCTCTAACCTTTGTTGTGCTCTCTCCAGCAGGCAGCACAATATTAATACCCTCATCCATTGATATTGTTGTTGTAACTAAGAAAAAAATAAGCAACAAAAATGCAATATCTGCCATTGAAGATGAGTTGATTTCAACAGGAGGTCTTCTTTTAAATTTTATCATTACTTATTTTTTTTAGAAATACTCTCTGTAACGACTGTCATACTTTTTTGTATGGTGACAATCAAATTATCAATAATAAACATTATAGTATTTTGACCGAATTGAATAATTACAGCAACGACCAGTCCAAACGCGGTTGTATACAGAGCTTGACCAATACCATCAGCTACAATTTTGGGAGATATATTTTCAGCTGCAGCTATATCCGCGAATGCCACAATCATACCTGCAATCGTACCTAAAAAACCTAACATTGGGGCTGTAGCAATACAAAGAGAAATCCAGGTCATATTTTTCTCTAAGGAGGCCATTTCAATGCCAGCTGTTTGTGTAAGTTTTTTTTCAACTTTATCAGACCCCTGGTCTGCAACTTCAAGCGCATTGTAGCAAAGGTTCGCAACAGGGCCTTCAGCGTTCTCACATATTTTTTTTGCTTCTTCAAACCCTTTTTCATCAATGATTGATGATAAGTTTACTGCAAAATCAAATTTAGTTTGTAATGCTCGAATGAGATGATAAAGTCGTTCTCCTATAAACGCCAATCCAATAATTAGAGTGGCTAAGATAGGCCACATAAAACTTCCTCCATTAACAAAAAATTCTACCATTTT
>CEQY01194769.1_pt1 | contig 11883 bp, 15 predicted proteins | sample 361391 | NCBI WGS metagenome assembly CEQY01 (sample SAMEA2621075, study PRJEB7988) | marine metagenome | isolation source: saline water (ENVO:00002010), including
GCTGGATTTCTTGGATCATCCTCAGGAATTCCTGCTTCAACTTTTCCTACTAAGTCAGCACCAACATCAGCACCTTTAGTAAAAATTCCTCCCCCTAGTCTTGCAAAAATAGAAATAAGGGAAGCACCAAATCCTAATGCTACCAAAGCATTAATGATTTCTCTGTTGTCTACATTTAAGTTAATTAAAATAATATAATAAAAAGTAATAGCTAATAATGCAAGACCAGCAACTAGTAATCCTGTTATTGCACCTGATTTAAAAGCTATTGTTAAACCTGATTGAAGACTGTTTCTTGCTGCTTCAGCTGTTCGAACGTTGGCCTTTACGGAAATAAGCATTCCTATATATCCAGCAACACCTGATAAAAAAGCTCCAATAAAATATCCTACTCCAACAAGGTAACTAAAAAAATAAGTTACAATAGCAAGAACTATTACTCCAACAACGGCAATAGTCTTATATTGTCTATTTAAATAAGCTTTGGCGCCAATCTGGATAGCTTCTGCAATTTCTTGCATTTTTGAATTTCCAGCACTTGAAGAGATAATTTGCCCTGATAGTAAATAACTATAGGCCACGGCTAGCACACCAATAAAAGCAATTAGGTAAAGTAATTCTAAATAATTTGTCATGATTTAAAGCGCATAAATGCCAAATTAATATTAAAAACGCAAGCTAAACTTCAATATAAATAACAGTTTTTTACTCATCTTTTCTTAATTCTTTAGATATTTTATCTAGAATAGCGTTCAAATAACCAATTTGGATTTTTTCCAAAAAATGTTCAGATGCTAGTAGGTATTCATGAATAATAACTTTTTTTGGTGTATTATGCCTAAATAGAAGTTCAAATATTGCAGCAAATAATATGATTTTTAATAATTTATCAGTTTTTGCTAGATCAATATCTTTAGGCAGAAAAGATTTTATTTGCTCTTCGATAAGGTCAGATCTTTCTAAAGTTCCAGTTACCACATCTTTAATAAACTTTTTATATTGGTTTTTAGGGTATTCAATTAAAGCGTCAGGATTCATTAAACTATTATAAAGTTTTTGAATTACCTTTATTCGAGGTGATGAGTTATTAGATTTTTTTGGGTCCATTTTCCAAAATAGAGATCACTGCATTAGCGGCTTCTGACCCTTTATTAGGTTTTTTGTTATTTGAATTTTTACATCTTTCACGGGCTTGATTTATATTGAAAGAGGTAATTATTCCATTACCTATTGGTTTATTAAATGCAATAGAAAGATTTAAAATTGAATTAAAAGTAGATGAACAAATTAAATCAAAATGAGGAGTTTGACCTTTAATTACACAACCTATAGCAACAAAACCATCAAATTTCTTAATATTTTTTCTTATTGCAATAGGTATTTCATATATACCTGGTACATCGAGAATACTTACTTTAAATTTATTATTAGGTAATTTTTTTTTTGCGTTTAAAACTAATTTTTTTGATATTTCTTTGTAATAATTAGCATTAATTATTAAAATTTTTTTCATTTTATTATAATCTGTTTTTTAATTTTTAGACCGAAACCTTCAAGCCCAATTATCTTTTTTTTACTTCTTGAAATTAATATCATATTTTTTATATTAAGATCTTTAATTATTTGCGCTCCTATACCGTAATATCTTAAAGTATTAATATTATTTTCTTTAGAAGTAATATTTTTGTTATTTATAATCAATAATAAAAAATTTTTATATTTTGACATAAATTTTAAAGACTTCTTTACATTGGTATTATTTAAAATGTTCTTATTTTTAATTTTGTTTGAGAGAACTCTTATTGGTATTGATTTTTTTTGATTAAACTTTCCTTTTGTAATTACAAAATTAAAATTGTTTTCTAATTTATTTTTATAAATATGTGTATTTACTTTACCAATTTTATTAATGATTGATGATTTTGATGTTATTTTATCAATTAATTTTTCATATTTTAAACGATAAGAAATCAAATCTTCGATCGAAGCTAATTTTATTTTATGTCTCTTTGAGAATTTGAAAAGATCATTCAGCCTTGCCATTCGCCCATCCTCATTCATTACCTCGCAAATTACTGAACTTGGATTTAATTTTGATAATTTAGAAATATCTACCGAGGCTTCTGTGTGGCCAGCTCTTTCTAAAACTCCACCATTTCTTGCAACTAATGGAAAAACGTGACCAGGAGATACAATTTCACTTTTTTTTACCCTGGGATTAATTGCTGTTTTAATTGTCTTAGCGCGATCTTGTGCTGAAATACCAGTTGTAATTCCTTTTTTAGCTTCAATAGATACAGTGAATGCTGTTTGCATTCTTGACTTATTGATCGATGACATTAATGGCAATTTTAAATTATCAACTTGTTTTCTCGTTAGTGCTAAACAAATTAGCCCTCTTCCATGTTTAGCCATGAAGTTTATACTTTTAGAATTACATTTTGAACCAGGTATAATTAAATCACCTTCATTTTCTCTATTTTTATCGTCTACTAAAATAAACATTTTCCCTTTTTTTGCATCTTGAATAATGGAGGAAATTTTAGAAAATTTTTTTTTAACCATTTAATTAGAATATTTATACATATATTTGCTAAATATATCTAATTCAACATTTACGAGACTATTTACTTTCAAGGTCTTTAAATTTGTAAGTTTTAATGTGTGCGGTATCACATTAATTTCAAAAAGATTTTGATTTATTTTGGATATAGTTAGTGATACCCCATTGATAGAAATCGAAGCTTTTTCTACTAAAAATTTACTTAATGAAATGTCTAAAATCTTAAGTTTAATTATCCAAGTTTTATCAATAAACTTTATTTTTTTTATTTTCGCTACAGTATCGACATGACCTTGGATAAAATGACCAGATATACTTTTTCCAAAATATAAAGATTTTTCCAAATTAATTATTTGATTTAACTTTAAACTTTTAAAATTAGATCTTTTTAGTGTTTCATTTGAAATGTAAAAAAAAATCATATTTTTATAAATTCTGTCTAATGTTAGGCAAACTCCATCACAGCAGATAGATGATCCTAAATCTTTTTTGTTAAAGTTAAATTTCGTTTGAACTCCAACATAAATACTATTTTTACTTCTTTTAATATTTTTTACTTTTCCTGTATTAAAAATTATTCCATTAAACATAATTAAAATTCTTTTTTCAAAAGATTATCACCATTTAAATTAATTGTTAGTAATTTTGGAAAAATATTCTTTAAATATTTTGAGGTATTATTATTTTTTCCATTTCTACCAAGTTTTTTACTGCTTTTAAAAATAAACAAATTATTTAGCATCTTATTTTTAATTAAATTATTTAAAAAAGTTAAACCGGATTCAATCAACATCCGAGAATATCCAATTTTGTAAATCTTTTTGAATAATAAATTAAAATCGTTTCTATTCACTAATTTATTCACCAATAAAACTTTAAATCCTAATTTTTTATATAATTGGGTTTTGTTAGCATTTTTAACATTAGTTATTAAATAAGTTTTTCTTTTTTTAAGATAATTATTTAAAGATAGTTTTTTTTTTAATTTTAAATTCAGGTCAACAATAAATAGATCTGGCTTATTATTATTTAATCCGTTTATCCTACAATTTAATAGAGAGTTATCATGATTAATTGACTTAGAAGTTGACAAAATACAATCATATCTACTTCTCAATAAATGCACTACGTTTCTTGAGTTTTTATTTGTTATCCATTTATTTTTTTTATTAATTGAAAGATAGTCTTTAGATATAGCAATTTTTGCACTAACTAAAGGTATGGATAATTTTTGATTGATAAAATAACTTTTATAAAAATTTTTATATTTTGTTGTACGAATTAATTTACTTTTTATACCTTTTTGTTTTAAAATTTTTTTTGCATTTTTAAATGTCCTAGTGTCAGGATCTTCAAAAGCGTAATACACATTTTTAATTTTTTTTTTTATAATAATATTTACACATGGAGGTGTTTTGCCATAATGAGTACATGGTTCTAAAGTCGTATACAAAGATGCTCCTGAGCAATTTTTTAATTTATTCAATGCATTAAATTCAGAATGAGGTCTTCCATTTAAAGACGTAACTCCAGTTGATATTACCGCGCCATTTTTAACAACTACGGACCCAACAGAGGGATTTAATTTAGTTTGACCTAAGTTCTGCTCTGCTAAATGAAAAGCAAGGTCTAAATAATGATTATGATTTGTTATCATCTAAATTGCCTACAAACTGTTCAAAGTCTTTTGCTTCTTTAAAATTCTTATACACAGAAGCAAAACGAACATATGCAACTTTATCTAGTGATGACAATCCATCCATAATAAATTTTCCAATTGTTGGTGTTGGAATTTCACTTTCACCTAGCCCCTCTAAGTTCCTAACTATTTTTGAGATAAATTTTTCAATAGTCTCAGAGTCAATCGGTCTTTTTCTTGTAGCTATTCTTATGGATTTAGAAATTTTATCTCTGTCAAATGGTTCCCTTTTCCCATTTCCTTTGATAACTGTTAATTCTTGAAATTGAACTCTCTCAAACGTAGTAAATCTTTCTTTTCTATCGCAACCGCATAATCTTCTTCTTCTTATAGCTGTTCCATCTTCAGTTGGCCTTGAGTCAACTACTGAAGTATCTTTTTCTCGACAAAAAGGACAAAGCATAAGTTTATTTAATTTCCATATATAGGAAAAGAAGAACAAAGGTCAATAATCTCTTTTTTGACTTCATTTTCTACTTTAGAATTATCTGATTTGTTTTCACTTAAACCTTTAATTACTTTATAAATTAGCTCTGCTACTAATTTAAATTCATCTTCTTTAAATCCTCTTGTTGTGCAGGCAGGAGTCCCTAATCTAATACCAGAAGTAATCATTGGGCTCTCTGTATCAAACGGAATCCCATTTTTATTACAAGTAATATTAGCTCTTCCTAACGATGCTTGTGCATCTTTCCCAGTAACTTTAAATGATCTTAAATCAAGAAGCATTAGATGGGTATCTGTTCCGCCAGAAAAAATTTTAAAACCTTTTTCAGATAATTTCTCTGATAAAACTTTGGCATTTTTAATTACATTTTTTGTGTACGTTTTAAATTCATCAGATAAGGCTTCTTTAAAACAAACAGCTTTAGCTGCAATTACATGCATTAATGGTCCTCCTTGTAAGCCTGGAAAAATTGCACTATTAAATTTTTTTGCTAATTCTTCGTTGTTTGTTAAAATAATTCCACCTCTAGGGCCTCTCAAAACTTTATGAGTTGTAGAAGTAACAACATCGGCGTACTTAGTAGGATTAGGATAAGCACCTCCAGCCACTAAACCAGATAAGTGTGCCATATCCACTAGAAGATATGCTCCCACTTTATCACATATCTCTCTAAATTTTTTGAAATCAATTATTCTTGAATAAGCACTTCCACCAGCAATTATAAGTTTTGGTTTGTTTTCTAAAGCAAGTTTTTCAACAGCATTATAATCAATTAGGCCAGTTTCCTTATCAACTTCGTAATGGAGTGCGTTAAACCATTTACCAGATTGAGCTGGTTTTGCTCCGTGTGTTAGGTGACCACCAGAGTTTAAACTCATCGCTAAAGTAGTATCACCTGGTTTTAAAAGTGCCAAATAAACTGCACCATTTGCTTGAGCACCAGAATGTGGTTGTACATTTGCAAATTTACAATCAAAAAGTTTTTTTGCTCGTTCAATAGCTAAATTTTCAGAAACATCAACGTGTTCACACCCTCCGTAGTATCTTTTTGAAGGATAGCCCTCAGCATATTTATTTGTTAACACTGAGCCTTGGGCCTCTAAAACAGCTTTTGATACGATGTTTTCTGATGCGATTAATTCGATATGATTTTGTTGTCTTATAAATTCATCCCTTATCGAATTATAAAGCTCTTTATCGGCGTCTTGTAGCTTTAATTTAAAAAAACTGTTTAAATATTTATCTAATTTTATTACTGACATTATATTTTTTTTATCCTCTTTAAATGTCTACCGCCTTCAAATTTAGTTTTCAAAAATAACTCCACTAATTTTAACGATAAACTTTTTTTTGTTAATCTAGCTCCTAAAGCAATTATATTAGCATTATTGTGTTGTCTAGACAATCTAGTTGACTTTGGATTATAGCAAACAGCAGCTCTTATATCTTTGATTTTGTTAGCACTTATTGCCATACCCGTACCAGAACCACACACTAGGATTCCTATGTCACTTTTTTTAGCTTTAACTCGCTTTGCCAGACTTTTGGCGTAATCAGGATAATCAACTGATTTGTTTTCGTATGGGCCTAGATCAAAAATTGACACATGTTTGTTAATAAGGTGATCTTTAATTATTTCTTTCAAGTTATAGCCAGCGTGGTCTGAGGCAATACAAATTTTTTTAAACAAGAAACTCAATTTAATTAAATTTATAATTTAATACACATGCAACAAGATGAATTCTATTTTCTTCACCTCCGTTAAATGCGTTATGATACTTAGTATTGTTTGTTATCCAAACAGATCCATCGGCTGGCATGTGTTTGGCAACATTATCTATAACCATTAAACAACCAGGATTTGTGATTATAGGTATATGTAATCTTGGTTCTGGATCTCTATGCCAGCTTAAAGTTGATCTAGGTTCTTTTAATAAAATTCTTACTCTACCTAATTTATATTTAGACGATATGACATCAAACACTTCTTTGAAATAGGTATTTTCATAGTCTGGTATAAATTCTGTATACTCTGCTTCATTTATATTTACATCTCTTGAAACTTCTTTTCCGCTTTTATCTGGTTTGGTCCAATATATGCCTCTAGCTTTATTACCTTTTACTGAATCTGGATCACCCGGTTTTCTAGTTAGGCAAATTGCTCCAAAATGAGAAATACCACCACCATCTTCAAATTTTTTGGTTTGGATTATTTGCATGTAAGCCTCTTGAAGTTTAATAATATCAAACTTCATTTCCTGCTTTTGAAAGTCTGAAAAATTTAAAACTTTTTCATCTTTTTTTAAATCAAGCTTTACAATATTTTTTAAATCTGTAGTCATGAGTTATTGTTATTTATCTCTTTGTATTATATATTTGTACAATACATTTGTCGCATAATAAAATAAATAAAGCATGATTACCGGTAAATACCCTAGTTTAAGACTGCGTAGAACCAGAAAATATGATTGGTCTCGAAGATTAATTCGAGAAAATAACTTATCATCTAATGATTTGATTTATCCTATTTTTTTAGTAGAAGGAAAAAACAAAAAGCAACCTGTTAAATCCATGCCGGGTGTTTTTAAATATAGCATTGATCAGTTAGGAGCTGTTATCAATAACGTTATCAGAAGTAAGATACCCATGATAGCACTTTTTCCGTCAACTCCCAAAAATAAAAAAAACAACTATGGCAGTGAGTCCTTAAATGAAAATAATTTAGTCTGCAAAGCTATAAGATTTATAAAAAAAAGATTTAAAAATAATGTTGGTATTATGTGTGATGTTGCCTTAGATCCTTATACAACTCATGGACATGACGGGTTGTTAAAAAATAATTATGTAATTAATGATGAGACAGTTGATGTATTGATAAAACAGTCATTACTACAAGCTCAAATGGGTTGTGATGTAATAGCACCGTCAGATATGATGGATGGACGAATAGGAAAAATTAGAAAATCTTTGGATAAAAATAAATTTCATGATGTTCAAATATTATCTTACGCAGTTAAATATGCTTCTAATTTCTATGGTCCATTCAGAGATGCAGTTGGATCAAAAAAATCTTTAAAAAGAGATAAAAAAAATTATCAAATGGATTTTTCAAATAGTCATGAGGCATTTAGAGAAGTCGCCTTGGATATTAAGGAGGGTGCGGATATGGTTATGGTTAAACCCGGGCTACCTTATTTAGACATTATTCATAAAATTAAAGAAAACTTTAAAATACCTGTATTAGCATACCAAGTATCAGGTGAGTACAGTTTAATTAAAAATGGTATTAAAAATAAATTAATAAACGAAGATGCTATAATTGAAAGTCTAATGTGTTTTAAAAGAGCTGGTGCTTCAGCTATTGTTTCTTATTTTTCTTTAGATATCGCTAAAAAATTAAATTTTTAATTGAAATAATTTTCAAGAATTACACGGGACTTTGGAAATATTAAATTATTAGGTATAAAAAATTTATTTTGCATTACTTGTCTTGTAAAAAACAGTGATTTTCGAATAAGTAAATTTGAAAAATTTTCAGGTATTTTCTTTTGTATTAAATAATTAGGAATTTCGTAAATATATCCATCGATCTTAATTTTAAGATAATTTTGATTAACTTCTATATTGTTTATATATTCAACTAGGTTTGTATCGTAACCTAATTCTTTTATGAGATTGATTTCAAAAAAAATATATAAGAAAATCCAGTTGTCTAGATCAATAGAATTAATTAGTTTTTCAAAAGAGTCATAAATTTTCTTATTTGGCTGAGAGTCTGGCAATAAGATATTCAATAAAGAGCAAATAGAAATTAATGCGGAAGTTCTTTGTTTATCATTAAAATATATTGGTGAAATAGGTTTAATAAGCTCTGTTTTAAAATATCCAATTCTGCTTTCACTTTTTGAAGTATGAGAAACAAATAATTTATTAGAAATCTGTAAATAATTTCTTACCTTCCTTGAAGTTCCACCATAAACTATGCCATCAATTTTCCCTTTTTTTTGCGTAAAAATATTAATAATATTTGCATTTTCTCTGAATTTTCTTTTAGATAATAAGTAACACTCATCTTCCCAAATCATATGTTTAAAATTTTTAAAAGTTTTGCTGCAGCATTTTGTTGTGCATTTTTTTTAGATGATCCTTCACCAACAATTTTTTTTGAGTTTGGTATTTGCACCTCTGTTTTAAATGACGGTCTATGTTGAGGTCCAGTTTTTTTAAAAAAAATATATTTTGGAAGTTGTTTAAATTTTTTAAGACTAAACTCTTGAAGTTTAGTTTTAGAGTCGATTAAAGTAACAGTAGATTTTAGTAAGTATTCGTCCCAAAAATTTAAAATAAATTTTTCGACAGACTTAAGTCCACCATCTAAATATATAGCACCAACGATCGCTTCTAAACAATCGCTACTTATTTTATCTGCTGATCTTTCAAGTTTTTTATGTGAAGATCCTAACAAAATAAATTTTTTTAAATTAATTTTTCTAGCTATAAGTAAACAAGTTTTTTTATTTACTAAATTAGCAAATTTTTTATCAATTATTCCCTCTTTTTCATCAGGAAATTTATTTAAAAGTTTTTCAGAAATTATTAATCCTAAAACCCTATCTCCAAGAAATTCTAATTTTTCATTATTAATATTACTATCGTAACTTTTATGAGTTAAAGCTTTTTCTAATAATGAGGTTTTTTTGAAACTATATTTTATAATTTTCTCCAGTTCTTTAATTTTTTTTTCCATTACAAGCCTTTGAATAATCTATCAAACCTGAAAGATTTATTTATATTCCAAATTTTCATTATGCTACTTATATTCGTATCATTTGAAAAAAAAATAAGTTTAGCTTCTCCAACTAAATTTAACTTATTAACATACCCTACGCTGTCAAGATATCTGCTGTCTTTTGAACAGTCTCGATTATCTCCAAGTAAAAAGTAATGATTTTCTGGAACTGTGAAAATTTTGGTATTTTGCAAAGAACCTTTTTTCTTATAGGCAGCTATATGTTTAAACCCATTTGGCAATGTTTCAATATAAGTATTAGTTTCTAATAAAAAATTCCCACATCTTAAAATCTTGTTTTTTTTGAGCTTTTGTCTAAAAATTTTCTTATTGTTAATAAGTATTTCACCATCTACAAATTGAATTGTATCGCCAGGTATTCCAATTAATCTTTTGATGTAGTCTGTTCTATTGTCTGAAGGTGTTTTAAAAACAACTAAATCACCTCTCTCTGGAGATTTCGAAAAATAACGTTTATTAGAAATATTGGGACTAAAAGGAAAAGAATGTTTGCTATAACCGTAAGTATATTTTGATACAAATATACGGTCTCCAACTAATAAAGTGGGTTCCATAGATGATGAGGGTATGTAAAAAGGCTGGAATAGAAGAGATCTGATTAAAACTGCTATAATTAATGCTCCAAGTAAAGTTTTCGCATTATCATAAATAAAGTAAATAATTTTTTTTTTATTCATAATGATATTGTTACGAATGCAACTGCATATTTTTTTTCGTCAGAAAGAGATAATGATATTTTTGTCTTTTTTTTTTTGAATTTTTTATTAATTGTTTTCCTAGTTTGACCAACAACATTTATGTAAGGTTTACCTGATTTTTTATTTAATATAATAATTTCATTAAAATTTATTCCATTTGATATCCCGGTACCTAAAGCTTTTGAAAAGGCCTCTTTAGCCGCAAATCTTTTAGCATAACAATTATTGCTATTATTTATTTTTTTACATTTTAAAATTTCTTTTTTATTAAAAATACGATTGATAAAATTTTTATTTTTTAACGAGTTTTTAATTCTTTCGATACTTACTATATCTGTGCCAATCCCAAAAATACTCATGATTTTAAAATATTTTTAAATTTTTTTATTGTTGAAGGCATTCCCTCAAATATTGACTCTCCGACTAGAAAATGACCAATGTTAAATTCTCGAATACCTTTTATCTTAGATAGTATTTTAGCTGAAATATAAGTTAAACCATGCCCTGCATGAACTTCTAGCCCAAGTTCATTACCTATACGAACTGCTTTTTGAATTCTTTTAAATTCTTTCTTATATTCTTTTTTTTTGTTTATGAGGTTGCAAAGCTTACCTGTGTGTATTTCAACACAATCAGCTTCTAATTTTTTTGCTTCTAATAAATCCTTTAAACTTGGTTCTATAAAAAGACTTATACGTGATTTATTTTTTTTTAACTTTTTAATTAATATTTTTAAAAATTTTTTGTTATGATTCAAATTTAGACCTCCTTCTGTTGTGATTTCTTTTCTTTTTTCTGGCACAATACATATAAATGGAGGTTTGCTTTTAGAGGCTATTCTTAACATTTCTTTAGTAGCTGCAATTTCAAGATTAAGTGGGATCTTTAATTTTTTAGTAATTTTTTTTAGATCGAATTCATTAATATGTCTTCTATCTTCTCTTAAATGGATGGTAACAGAGTCTGCTCCATTTTTTTCAGCTAATATTGCAGCTCTAAGAGGACTTGGGTAAGTTTCTCCTCTTGCATTTCTAACAGTAGCAACATGGTCAATATTTACACCAAGCCTAATTTTTTTCATTAAAGATTTCTGCTTCCAGGTTTGACCGCTTCCATGGATAAAAGTTCTTTTGGTAAATCATCTTTATTAAATGTTGGAATGTTCAATTCAACTTGTGAAATAATTTTTGCTTTAATTTTTGATTTACCGTTTGATCTATCTATAATACATGCATAACCAACTATATTTGCTTTATTTAAAGTTACTAATTTGGAACATTCTATACTAGATTTACCGGTAGTAATTACATCTTCTACAATTAAAACTTTATCTCCCTCCTTAATTTTAAAGTCTCTTCTTAATTTGAACTTACCATCAACTCTCTCAGCAAATATAGTTAGTTTATTCAAAATTTTTCCCAACTCATAACCAACAATAACTCCTCCCATTGCAGGAGATAAGATTAAATCGAAATCATTAAATTCATTTTGAATTTTCTCCGCAAGAGATTCGCAAATCTTAACTGCCAGATTTGGTTTGCTCATTAGTTGAGCGCACTGAACATATTTTGGACTATGCAAACCTGAAGAGAGAATAAAATGACCTTCGATTAAAGCGTTAGTTTCTCTTAAAATTTTCAAAGATTCTTTTAATGAAAGCATTTT
>CEQY01164173.1_pt1 | contig 11872 bp, 9 predicted proteins | sample 361391 | NCBI WGS metagenome assembly CEQY01 (sample SAMEA2621075, study PRJEB7988) | marine metagenome | isolation source: saline water (ENVO:00002010), including
CCAATTATGGATATTGCTAAAAAAAATGGTTTGTATGTGATAGATGATTGTGCAGAAACAATATGTGGTTTATATAATAATAAATTTGCAGGTATTGATGCCGATATTGCAGTTTACAGTTTTGAAAATAAAAAACATATGTCGAGTGGGAGTGAAGGTGGAATGGTTATTACTAATAATAAGGATCTAGCAGTTAAAATAAGAAAGTTTGCTGGTATTGGTTATAAAAATTTAGGTGCAAGTGTTGGAAGAACATCTGCTACTCCAGATTTTCAAAATCCTAATTATGAAAGACATGATACAATTGCTTTAAATTATAGAATGAATTCTATTTCTGCTGCTGTTGGTCTTGGTCAATTAGAGAGAATTAAACATCTTGTTGAAAGAAGAAAATGTGTTGGAAACATGTTTTTAGATTCAATCAAAGATTGTGAATGGATGATTCCACAATTCACACCTGAAAATTGTAATCACACTCAGTATACTTTTGGAGTTGAGTATAATGGTTTTAAGGAAAAAGGTATTAAATGGAAAGAATTTTATAATATGTTTACAGAAATGGGTGGAGATGGTTTTTATTCATCCTGGAAAAATCCCTATTTAGAACCTGCCCTTAGAGGAAAAAAATTTGGAGAAACAATATGTGAAGAAGGTTTATGTCCTGTAGCTGAGGATCTTCAAAAAAAAATAATGCTATTCAAAACCAACTACAGGGATTTATCAAAAGCTAGATATAATGCTGATCTTTTGAAAAATTTAATAGATTCTATTGGAAGAACGTAAACAAAAGAAACATTTTATTGGAATAATGCAAGGCAGGCTTATTGATTCACCTGATGGTCAACTTGATTGGTTCCCTCAAAATAATTGGAAAGATGAATTCTCATTATCAAATAAAATAGGCATAGATTATATAGAGTTAGTTGCAGAAAAAAATCATAACAATAAAAATCCAATTTGGTCAAAAGATGGTAGGTTAAAAATATCACAATTAATAAAAAAAAATCAATTAAAGGAACCATACATGTGTTTTAATTATATGATGAATAACTCTATTCTAAACGAAAACACTTTAAAATATTTTAATAACTTATTATACGTTTGTACTGAATTAAAAATTAAAAATATAGTACTGCCTTTCTTTGAAGAAAGTATTATACAAGATTTTTATTTTGGTATTATTATTGAGAGAATTAAACTTATGTCAAGAGAAGCCTTAAAGGAAAAAATCTCATTGATTTTAGAGACATCTATTTCTGGAAATAAAATGTTTAAATTCATTAATGATATAGAGATGGAAAATGTTGGAATTCTTATCGATTCCGGTAATTATTATCAATTTGGTTTTGATATAGTTAAAGATTTATATCTTTTCAAAAATTTAGTTACTCATATTCACATAAAAGATAAGGACGATAAAGGAAATAATGTTATTTTAGGGAATGGAGGAGTTAATTTTGATTTGTTTTTTAATGCTTTAAAAAATATCAATTATAAAACAAATTTTACTTTTGAAACGACAAGAGGAAATAATGCAATTAAAAATGCTGAATATAATATTAACTTTTTTAATAAATTTTTTAAAAATAATTAACAATAGATGGAGAAATATAATCTGAATAATAAAACTGCATTGATAACAGGTGCTTCTGGATTATTAGGGATAAAACATGCCGAAGCCTTGTTACAATTAAGCTGTGATGTGGTTTTAACCGATATTGATATTGAAAAATTATTAACAATAAAAAAAGAATTAAAATCAAAATACAAAAATTTAATTCGAGTTTATCAAATGGATGTTACTTCAGAAAATAATATTACTGAAATATTAAAAAATTTGAATAAAAAGAAAATAAGAATAGACATTTTAATTAATAACGCTGCTATTAATCCTAAACAATCTTCAATTAAAGGCAATATAAGAACAACTAGATTAGAAAACTTTTCCCTATCTAGATGGAATCAAGAATTATCTGTTGGTTTAACTGGTGCATTTTTATGTAGTAAAATATTTGGTTCCAAAATGGCAAAGGATAATAAGGGGGGTGTTATTTTGAATATATCATCAGATTTATCAGTAATTGCTCCAGATCAGAGAATATATAGACAAGATGATTTAGATGAAAATTTACAAGCTGTGAAACCAATAACTTATTCTGTTATAAAAACTGGACTAATTGGATTAACAAGATATCTATCATCTTATTGGCCTAATAAAAATATTAGAGCAAATGCTTTATCACCTGGAGGGGTATTCACTAATCAAGATAAAGAATTTGTAACAAAATTAAGTTCCCTTATACCATTGGGAAGAATGGCTAATTTGGAGGAGTATATGTCAGCTGTTCAGTTTTTATGTTCTGATGCTTCTAAGTACATGACTGGTCAAAATATAGTAATTGATGGAGGACGAAGTGTAATTTAAATTATTTTGATTTTTTTTTTATGAAAAACAATCTATTAGCTAAAAACTATGTTGATGGTGCTAATTTATATTTGATAGCATCAATTATATCTTTTAGTATTTCAATTATTGTTTTACCTGTTTATACAAGACTAATGACTCCTGAAGAATATGGTATTACAATAGTATTTTTGTTTTTTGGAAAGTTAGTTGCTGGTTTTTTTCACTTTAGCCTGCATGATGCTTCTTACCGCTATTACTTTGATTATGAAAACAAACTAAAAAATTTTAAAATATTAAATTTTACTAACTTAATATTTATAATAGTTTCATTTTCAATTTGTTTCATTATTGTTTCACCTATTGCAAATCTTTTAAGTAATAATATTTTTGATGGACAATTAACCAAAAAACTAATAAACTTATCTATGATAAGTGGATTTTTTGATTATATCTTCCTCTATTTAATGACATTGTTAACTGCCCAAGTAAGAGCCAAAGAACATTCTTTCATAACTGTAATATATTATTTATTAAATTCTGGCTTTTCAGTATTTATAATGCTAGTATTTTCACTAACCTTTATGGGTAGAATTTATGGTGTTATTATTTCCCAGGTTATTTCAATTTTAATTTTAATTTATTTATGTAGAAATTTATTTTACCCAAAATTATCTAAGAAGTTTTTTTTTAAATCAATGAGGTATGCAATTCCATTTTATCCACTCATGATATTAGGTATTTCTCAAAATTATTTGGATAAAACAATATTAAGTTCATCAAAAGGAAATGCAAGCCTAGGTCAATATACAATAGGAGTTAATTTTGCAATTATTTTAAAGCAAATAATGGATGCTGTAAGTAAATCATGGAATTCTTTTTTTTTAACAAAGGCAAAAGAAAATTCAAAAATATCAAAAGCTTCAATTATTGAAAAATTTTATTTAATGTGTGTTCTTTTTATGACAATCGGATTATCAATAACTTATTTTGCTGAGGAGGCTATAAAAGTTTTAACTACTAAAGAATATCATATTGCAATATGGATAACCCCAATTTATATTTTCTTTTATCTATTTGCCATTGTAGGCTATCTTACAAATATGCAATTATCTATAGCTGAAAAAATGAAATATTTGATACCTGGTGCAGTGGTAAGTGCAATTGTTAATATAATCTTGAATTTAATATTAATTCCAATTTACGGTATGATTGGAGCCGCAGTAGCGGCTGCTTTAACATCTTTAGTAACTCAAGTATTTTTATTTTACTATGGAATGAAGGTATTTCCTTTAGATATAGGAAGAAAAAAACTTCTTTTTTTGTATTTATTACTTACTATATTCACTTTACCGGCATATTTTATATATTATCTTGAAATAAATTTTATTTTAAAAATTATGATTAAAATTCTGATAATATATCTATTTGTTTTTTTAACATTTAAAAATAATTTTATTTCAAAAATTAAAGTTTTAGAAATTGTATTTAATTATAGAATTTTAAGAAAAATAGCACCATTTATAAACAAAATATTTTGATATGACTCCAACTAAAATAAATGAAATTTTAGAAACAATAGTACCTGCTGATGATACTAAAGATAGTAAAATTTTTTTTGAACCTTTATCTATGTCTGGACTTGAAGAAATGCATAAATATTCAACTGACGAAAGATTATATGAATTTTTTGAATTTGAACCTTTTAAAACTGTTTCAGATACAAAAAAATATATTTGTAAGCTATTAGAAAGAATGAATGAATCAGAAGGTTACATTAAAGCAAAATATTGGTTTATTAGAAATCAAACTGATAATAAGTTGATTGGTACTGCTAATTTGATTAATATAAATCATTCAAGAAAATCAGTTGAGTGGGGATATGGAATTAATCCTGAACTTTGGGGTAAAGGATATATTTTCAAAATTCAGGAAATGCTAAAAAAATATGTTTTTGAAATATTAAAATTTAATAGATTGTATGGTGTTACTATGATAAATAATGAAAGAACAATTTCATCAATTAAGTCTTGTGGAATGGTAGAAGAAGGAATATTGAGAGATTTTTATTGTAAGGATGGTGATTTCATAGATGGGTGGTCATATTCAATGATTGGTAATGATTATTTTAAAAATAAAAATAAAACTAGATCTATAAATACAAAGTATTCTGAAAATAAAATTTTAAATCTTATTTCTTCTGTATTAACAGAAGAAAGTATTGATATTAATTCAAATATGGATAATACATATACCTGGGATTCAATGTCACATTTTCATTTATTAACTACAATTTCAGAAAAAACTGGATTGATTTTCACTGCCTCTGAGATAGCTAATGCTAATTCAGTAAAGTCTATTATTGATATAATTGAACAAAGAACTATTAACAAATGAGTTTGGGTAAATTAATTTATGAAAAAAGTAATGATTTTAATAAATTAACTGCAATAAGTTACAAAGAAAATTATTTAAACTATTCTGAATTAAATTATTACTCTTTAAAAATAGCCACTTTAATTAATCATCACAAAATATTTAATGAAACAGTAGCAATTATTGGACAAAAAAAAATATCATCCTATATAGCAATTTTAGGTACAATTTATGCTGGTTGTAATTATACCCCAATTAATAGGTCATATAATAAATCTCGTATTAATGATATTTTAGATATTACTAATGCCAAAATTTTAATTGGAGATTCATCAAGTTTTCAAATTATTGATAAAAAAGGTATTGAAACTTCAAATTTAATTAAAATTACTCTAGAAGATTCTAATAATTTTTTAAGTTCTATTGATCTGGATCTTTTAAGCAGTTTAAATATTTTAAAAAAACCAATTTTTAATAAATTGAATGATATTTGTTATATATTGTTCACATCAGGATCAACTGGAAAACCAAAGGGAGTAAAAATAAATAATATAAATTTATTGGAGTTTCTTAAAAATATGTCAAGTATATATAAACTCGATAAAGGTTTTAAGGCATCTCAAACATTTGATTTTAGTTTTGATCCATCTGTATCGGATATTTTTTTTACATGGTCAAACGGTGGTGTTTTATGTGTTTTACCTGAGGAAGAAAAATTAATACCAACTGATTTTATAAGAAGAGAAAAAATTACATTTTGGAATTCAGTTCCCTCAATCGCATCTTTTATGAAAAAAATGGGTCATTTATCTCCAAATAATTTCCCATCCTTAAAATATAGTATGTTTTGTGGTGAGCAATTTCCTAAGTCGATAGCTGATTCATGGAAAATTGCTGCTCCAAATAGTTCAATAGAAAATTTATATGGTCCAACGGAAGCAACGATATATATTTCAAGATTTAATTATTTAGATGAATTTAATGATTTAAATTTTACCAACGGAATATTACCAATTGGCAAACAATTCAATAATCATGAGTTTATAATTATTGATGATGATTTTAATATTTTACATAACGAATCTAAAGGCGAGATTTGTTTTAGTGGAAAACAAATTTCTACTGGGTATCTTAATGATTTAAATAGGACAAAAGAAGTATTTGTAAACTATAAAAATAAAATATGGTATAAGACAGGTGACATTGGTTTTGTTAATAAACTTAACCTAATTGAATGTATAGGTAGAAAGGACAATCAGATAAAAATTTCAGGTAGGAGAATCGAAATAGGCGAAATTGAATATATTTTATCAAAATTTGATAAAACAAAAAACGTTGTTGTTGTTCCTAAAAAAGATCATAATGATATTGTCATTGGATGTGTAGCTTTTATTACAAATAATATTACAAAAGAAGAGGAAATAGATATAAGATCAAAAAGCATTGATTACCTTGATAAAGTTTTTTTTCCAAAAAAAATTATAACAATTGACGAGTTTCCATTAAACATTAGTGGTAAGGTAGATAGAAAACAATTAATTAAATATTTGAAATGAGTTTTAAAATTTTTTTTTTAAAATTAATTGGATATCAAAAACCTACAATCAGGCAAATGATATTTCGAAGAATAGAGATTTTTTACGATAGTTTGTATGGTTTGGATTTCCTTTCTGTCATATCAAATAAAACTTTAGGGTTGAATGAAGAATTAGTTTCTAAAGGTTCTCCATCTGGGAATAGATACTTATATAATGTTTTAAAAAGTTTAAATATTCAAAAAGAAGATTCTATTTTAGATATAGGATCTGCTAAGGGTAGTGCTATGAAATATTTTACAATGTTTCCATTTAAAAATATTCACGGTTTAGAATTATCTGAAAAATTGGTTAAAATATGTACTAATAATTTTAAGATTTTGAAAAAAAATAATGTTAAAGTTTTTAATAAAAGTGCAATTGACTTTCAAAAATATAATGATTATAATTTTTTTTATCTCTATAATCCATTTCCTGAATCTGTAATGATAAAATTTCTAGATTTATTAACCAGTCAAATTAAATATAAAGAGATAATTATCATTTACAATAATCCAGTTTGTCATAATAATTTGTTAGATAGTGGATTTAATTTATTAAAAACATACCCTGATATGTGGGGTAATGGAATAAATATTTATTCTTCATTAAAAAAAACAAATAAGATTAATTTATGTTTAAATTAATTAAAAGAATAAGTTTTTCAACACCTAAGTTTAGTGATATAGTTTTTTTTGATAATGTTAATATATCAGAACTTAAAAACATTATTGAATCAAATTATACTTTTACAATAATAAAAAGAAGACCTCCACATTATTATATTTCTTTTTTAATAATTAAATCGTTTATGCTTTCTTTAAAACATATTGATTTAAGTCAAATAATTAATAACCCTAGAGGAATATTAATTGGATTTTTGAGTCAATTAAGATTTATTTATTATCGTTCATTAATAGTATTGTTAAATCCAAAGGCTGTTATAACATTTATAGATAACAATTTGATTTTTAATCAATTATCCAAAGAATTAAATTTTATACCTTTTATTGCTATTCAAAACGGATTAAGATTACCCCATGAAAATGCAAGCAATTATCATGTTCAACACTTATTTTCATTTGGATTTAATGAAAAAGAATATTTTTCAAAAATTGGATACCAAGTAGAAAATTTTCATCCCTCAGGTTCTATCCAAGCTTCATCATTTTTAAGACGTAATATATCTTCAAATTTAAAATATGATATACTAATTGTTTCTAGTTGGAGAGGTAATATTGGTTATCCGATTGATCAAGTGGATACAATGAATTCAATGAGGGTAATGGATAATCTTTTTTTTAAATATTTGAATCAAAAAAAATTAAAAGTTGCAGTAATTCTAAGAAATGAAAGAAATGGTCCACACTGGTATGTTCCTGAACTAAATTTAAATGAAGAACAGTATTATAAAGAAATTTATGGCGATAAAGTCATAATAATTGATGTTGATTTTAAATCTAGAAACATTTACGATTTGATAAATAAAAGTAAATTAATTGTTTCAGGTTTTTCAACTACAGTATTGTTGGAGGCATATGGTGCAAAGAAAAAAATTATGTATTATAATTTTACTGATAAAGATATTTATCATTCAATATTCAATGATTTAATTGTTTCAAAAAAATCTGATTATAATAGTTTTTCTAAGCAATTAGATGAGCTAATTGAAATTTCACAAAATGATTATATCAAGATTCATTCATCTAATATGAAACATTATATGAGTTTTCCTAAAAATTATGATATCGAGGCATCTGTTTCAACTAAAATTAAAAAAATAATTAAAAAGAATGAAAAGAATTCTAGTCGTTTCACCAAATAAAAGTTTATGGGATTTTTCTAAACCATTACTATTCTTAGGGGAGTGGTGTAATTTATTTAAAGATAATCATCATAATAAGAAATTAGATATTCAAATTAATCCATACCACTGGAATGATGAAAATAAAAAATCTTCAGATTATTTGAATTTAGATACTATTTATGAAAATAAATTAAAAGAACTAAGTATATGTCTTTCTAATATTCATTCATTAAAATTTGATGAAAGGTATTGGAGAATAATTTTAGGTCCATGGCTTAAATTTTTTATTGATGCTGTTTTTGACAGGTATGAATCAGTTAGAAAAGTAAATAAATTATATAAAATAGATTATGCAAATATTTATAATTATAAAACTGATGATTATATACCTAATGATTTTGATGAGTTTTATGATCACCTGAGATATGATAGTTGGAATGAAATTATTTATTTTGAAGCTATAAAAGATTTAAATATTCCTTATAAAAAAGTTGAAAATAATTATGATGATGTTAAGAAAAAATCATTTTATTATTTAGTAAATAATAAAATTAAAAATTTTTTGTATAAAATAAATTCATTAATATTTAATAGTTCTAAAAAAATTATTTTATACGAACTTTATATGCCATTTATTAAACTTATTGAGTTACAATTAAATTTAATTCAACCACCATATTTAGGTTCAATTAAATCAAATATTCAAAATAGAATTTATGATTTTAAAGTTAGAAATCAAATCAAATTAAAAGATGATGAAGATGATTTTATTAATTTTCTTAATAAGCAAATTATAAATTTTGTACCAAGAGCTTATCTTGAGAATTTTAATGAACTAAGAAATAATATTTTACAATCATTTCCAAAAGAACCAAAACTTATAGTGACAGCAAATGCTTATCAATCAAATGATCATTTTAAAATTTGGGCTGCTCATTATTCTAAACTGAATGTGCCAATAATTATTCACCAACATGGAGGTACATTTGGTATTTCAAAATATAATCAAACAGAAAAACATCAATTAAAAATTTCAGATTATTTTATATCATGGGGTTGGAAGAAAAAAAACTATAATAATATATCAGTTTTGCCTTCATTAAAGTTAAGTTCTAAAAAAATAAATTATCAAAAATTTGATGGAGATATACTATTGACCCTTGCGTCAACCCCAAGGTATTTTTATAATTTTTTTGGAATACCTAATGGACCTGATTTTCTTGAATATATTCAAGATCAAAAGTTATTTATCAAAAAATTGAATCCAAAGACATATTCTAAATTAAAAATAAGAGAAGACTCAACAGAATTTGGTTGGGAAATAACTAATAGAATTTTAAATTCTGATAATTCTAAAATTGATAAATCAAACATTTCATTTCGAAAGAGACTTGAAAAATCTAAAATTTGTATTAGTACTTATAATGCAACTATATTTTTGGAGACACTTTCAATGAACTTTCCAACAATTATATTTTTTAATTCAAAAAAAAATAAAATTAGATCAGAAGCATTAAAACATTTTAAAAATTTAAAAGATATTGGTATTTTTCATGAAGACCCTATTTCAGCTGCTAATTTTTTAAATAATATAGAAAATGATATTCAAGGATGGTGGCATACTAAAGAGGTTCAGAAGGAAGTGCACAAGTTTTGTTCTAAATTTGCTTATAGTTCAGTTGAATGGAAAGAGAAATGGACTAATTTTTTAATCGATAAAAAAATATGATTAAATATAAAGATGTAAAAAATAAATGTTCTGAAGGAAGATTTTTTTCATATGATGATTGGCGTGATAAATTATTTGTTCCACCTTCAATTTTTTTAGTTTGGTTTTTTTTAAATATTGGTGTGAGTGGTAATGCGGTTTCTATTTTATCTGGTTTATTAGCAATTTTATGTGGAGTTCTCATTTCGTATTCTGATCCACTATTAATTTTAATTGGTTCTTTTGGGTATGTTATTTTTTATTTATTAGATTATGTTGATGGGGGAGTTGCTAGGTATAATGGTAAATCAGGAATTGGTGGTCAATATGTAGACTGGATAATGCATGTAGTTGTAACAGTTGGGATGACAACTGGTTTATTTATTGGAGCTTTTCAATCAACAGGTTTATGGATAATTCCTATTGGTATTTTATGTACAGTTAGTTCTGTATTAACTTATGATAAACATTCTTTTGCTTGGTACGCTATTGTTATGTATTATCAACAAAACAAACTAAAGGGAAATTCAAATAAAAAAATTATCCTTAAAGGAATGGATATGAAACATAATTTTTTAACCAAAAATATTAGACGTATTTCTCTTCTGTTTTTTCACGAAAATTACACTATCATTACTTATCCTTTATTAGCAATTTTAAATTTATATTTTTCAAAGTATTTTGATTTTAGAATTTTTTTAATTTTATGGGGTGGATTGATTTATTTTACTTTTCACCTTTGGGATATTATTAGAATATCTAAAAGCAATATAATTGATAAAATGTATAATAAGACTTTAATAGAAAAAGATCTTCCTAAACTTCCTGAGGATCATTTTTTCAACTAATTTTGAAGATAAATTTTTATTATGAGAGCAATAATTTTAGCAGCAGGTTATGGGGGTAGAATGAGTCCTCTAACTAATAAAAATCATAAAACTCTTTTAAAAATTAATGATAATCCTATTATGGATTTAATTATAAATTCTTTATTAAAGAATAATATTAATGAAATAGTTGTTGTAACTGGATATAAAGAAAGGCAATTAAAGAATCATCTGAAAAATGTATTTCCAAATGTTATTTTTCAATTTATACATAATAAAATCTATGATAAAACTAATAATATTTTTTCTCTTGCTTTAGCTTTTGAAAAAATTAAATTTGATAAAGATATTATAATGATTGAATCTGACTTAATATATTCTGAAGGTGTCCTTGAAATAGCTATAAATTCAAAACATAAAAACTTAGCTTTGGTTAGTCCTTATAAAACAGGACTTGACGGGACGGTTGTTGAGGTTCTAGAAAATAAAATTATTGGACTCTATCCACCTCATTTACAAGGTCAAAACTTTAATTTATTTGATAAATACAAGACATTAAATATTTATAAATTTTCAAAAGAATTTTGTGAAAATGAGTTTAAAAAATTATTGATATACTATGCTAATTCTATTGATGATAATTGTTATTACGAATTAATATTAGGCATATTAATTTATATGCAAAGACAGGAAATATATTGCGAAATAATATCTAATGATAAATGGGTTGAAGTTGATGACCCTAATGATTTGTATTCTGCTGAATTCCATTTCAATAAAAATGATAGAATATCCATTTTAGAAGATAGTTTTGGTGGATATTGGAATTATGATATTACAGATTTCTGTTTTATAAGAAATATGTATTTTCCAAGTAAATCCATGCATGCAGAGATGAAAAATAATCTACCATTATTACTTGAGAATTATGGTTCAAAACAAAACTTTTTAAATCAAAAATTATCATATGTGCTGCAATATAAAAAAGAAAGATTAGTTGTTTTAAATGGAGCGGCCCAGATATATCCAATAATTGCTGATTTTCTTGATGGAAAAGATGTTTTAATTCCTAATCCTAGTTTTGGTGAATATAGTAGAGTTTTTAAAGTTAGAGATTCTTATAAAGACAACTGTTATATTGATTATGATAAAATAGAAAATAAAATAAAAAAAAAT
>CEQY01199626.1_pt1 | contig 11840 bp, 14 predicted proteins | sample 361391 | NCBI WGS metagenome assembly CEQY01 (sample SAMEA2621075, study PRJEB7988) | marine metagenome | isolation source: saline water (ENVO:00002010), including
TTTTTTAATGTAAAAATTATTTCTCCAAGAGTACAATGATTATCGGCGCAAATAATAATATAAGGAATTAAATTAGACTCGCTCAACGCATTTGTTTCAAGTTCTCTAAGCGAGGCTTTAACTTTTTTTAAATCTCTGTTTTCTTTATAAAGCTTTAGATATTCAGATCTTTCTTTAAAACTTTCTTGTTTTGGCAAATTAATATTATCATTTTTTTCATCAGATACAAATTTATTAACGCCCACTAAGATATTATCTCTAGAATCTAGCCCATCTTGAAAACTAATTGCTGATTCTTCAATTTCTTGTTGAATTTGTCCATCTTCAATTAGTTTTTTGACACCACCTTTACTCATAATATCTTCAATTTTTAAATTTACTTTTTCACAAATGTCAGCCGTAAGATTTTTTATAACTGTGCTATCACCAATAGGATCCACAAAATCTGTTATACCACTCTCATAAGCTATTATTTGTTGAATTCTAAGGGCTGTTGTTGCATTTTTTTCCGTTGGCAGACTCAATGCTTCATCTTTTCCATTTGTATGAATAGATTGTGCACCTCCTAAGACTGCTGCTAAGCTTTCTAATGTTGTTCTAGTAATATTGTTATCAACTTGCTGTGCTGTTAAGGTAGATCCAGCAGTTTGCACGTGGAACCTACATAATTGTGATCTAGTATTTTTAATACCATACCTTTCTTTAATTATTTTTGCCCATATAACTCTTGCGGCTCTAAACTTTGAAACTTCCTCAAAAAAATTTCTATGTGAATTGAAAAAGAAAGATACTTGCTCTGATAATCTTTCAATATCAAGACCTCTTTTTTTTGCTTCGTCTAAATAGGTTATTGCATTAGCAAATGTAAATGATAGTTCTTGAACAGCTGTACTTCCAGCTTCTCGAATATGATATCCTGAAATAGAAATACTATTCCATTTTGGTAGATTTGTTTGGCAGTAATCAAAGATGTCTGACGTGAGCCTCAATGATTCGTCAATAGGGAAAATATATGTTCCTCTTGCTATATATTCTTTTAGAATATCGTTTTGCAAAGTCCCTTTTAATTTTTTTAAATCAATACCTCTTTTATTGGCAACAGAAATATAAAATGCCAGTAAAATTGATGCAGTTGAATTTATTGTCATTGAAACTGAAATATCTTCAAGATTAATTTCATTAAAAAGCTTATCCATATCATCTACAGTTGAGATAGGAACTCCAGATTTTCCAACTTCTCCAATTGACATAGAATCATCAGAATCATATCCCATTTGTGTTGGAAGGTCAAATGCAATTGATAGACCACTAACACCATTTTCTAGTAGATTTAAATATCTTTTATTTGATTCTTCTACAGAAGAAAATCCGGCATATTGACGCATAGTCCAAAGTCTATCTTTGTACATATTTTTGTATATGCCTTTAGCGAATGGAAACTTTCCAAATTTATTTTTTGACATAAGAAAATTTAGTTCTAAAAAATTTAATTATTCTAATTAATGAAATTTAGGTAAGATATAGACATGGAGTTTACTTTATTAGAGAGAATAAAAATTTTTATTGAATACAGAGATTCATTAAAAAAGAAAGATATTGCTCCATTTTATGAAGATTCTACTTTAATAGTCTTGCCTGATAGCGATATTGCTATTGAATTAGCCAAGCTACTAAATGACAACTCTAGTCATACAATTTTATTTTTAATTAAAGATTCTTTATTAGATTTTTATCCAAAAAATATTTTAATAAATTCAATTATATATACATTTAATGATATGAATTCACTTGGTATGCCAAGGCAAATTTTTGTAGATAAAATTATTAAATCACGATTTGAAAATATAGTAGACTTAAATACATCATTTAGCCGATTTGGTGCATATTTAACATTATTTTGTAATTCAAAAGTTAGGATGGGTTTTAATTATGATAATTCAAAAAAATATTATAATGTCATATTAGATTCAAATTACCAACGTGATTTGAACGGAACTTTCAAAATGATAAAACAGTTTATAAAAATATGATAGAAGAAAATAAAAAAATTATTTTTTCAGACCTTATTATTAACGATCAAGCTTTTATAATTCAAAATGATTTTAAATATCCATGGCAATGGGTAAACGATATTAATCATTTTTTTGAAAAAGTTTCTTCGAGTAATTACAAACAACCCAATGTAATCATAGATGAAAGTAAAGGTCCGGTATTTATATCTGAATCTAGTATAATTGAGCCATTTACAATTTTGAATGGCCCATTATTTATTGGAGATAGTACTATAATAAAATCACATTCCAATATTTCAAATTCTATCATCAATCATGATTGTAAGATTAAAGGAGAGGTCCATTCTTCAATTTTTCAACCTTATTCAAATAAATCTCATGAAGGTTTTATTGGACACTCTTTTGTTGGCTCATGGGTTAATCTTGGCGCTGGAACAACAACAAGTAATTTGAAAAATAACTATGAAGAAATTTTAGTTAAATGGAACGGAAGTTTATTAAGCACTGGCACAATTTTTTTTGGCGCTGTAATTGGTGATCATACTAAAACTGCTATTGGCACTAATTTAAATTCTGGTTCTATCATTGAAATGGGCTCAAATATAGTATCACAAACTTTTCCACCAAGATATATACCTGCATTCTCATTTTATTATAAGAACAAACTATCAAAAATTAGTTTTGATGATTTTCGTATTACCGCAAGTATTGCTATGAAAAGAAGAAAAATAGAACTTTCTTCCTCAGACATTAAAGCCATGAAAGAGCTTTACGAAAAAGATTGACACAAAAACAATCTAATAATATCTTCGAATCGAAATGAGTACATTTGATTTAAACGAAATTGACGAAGTTATAACTCCGTGTTGCGATGTTGAAGTAAAAACATCCGATATTGGAGAAAAGCTCAAATGTCCAGCTTGTAAAGCTAATCTTAAACAAAGAATATACCTTCCTTTCCTTGAATACCTTATGGAAAATGGCCATGTTGAAAATCTAGATTTTTTTGATTTAGAACTTTATAGTCAAGATAAAGAATCATTAGATAGTGATGATGAAGAGATAGACTTAGATAAATATGAAGTCAAAAAAGATAGTTTAAATATCTATGAAGATGATGCAAGGCATGGAGGTAACAAAGTTGCGTCTGAAACTTCAATTGATGAGTCAGCGATGTCCAGTGATTGGACTCAATTCGCGACAGATGACGAAGAGTCTTAATAATATTTCTTTACAAATTCTTAATTAAAATACTAAATTGGTAAAATTTAGTTTTTCAGGCTATAAAAATTAGTGAAAGATTGTAAGACTTTCCCCCGCTTATCAACTTTCTTTTATAGCCTGTTTTTTTCTTTTATTTATTTGTCAAATTTCATATTTATATCTTATATTTCTAGACTAGACTGAGCAGTCGGTTTTAAAAAATGAAAATAGCAGTACTAACAAAAGCAATTCCTAAAGTAGATTCTTTAAAAATCAACTCTTCCGAGACCTGGATCGATGATTCTAATGTTAAATTTGTCATGAATGAACACGATACATATGCATTGGAAGAAGCTTTATTAATTAAAGAAGAATTAGATAATAATTCTGAAGTAGTTGCAATTACAATGGGTGCTCAAAAAAGCTCCAATCAGATTATTTCAGAAGCTCTTGCTAAGGGGGCTGATAGAGGTATTATTATTGAAAATGATACTAAAATTACTGATCCATTAGTCTTCGCAAAAATTTTCTCTGAACAAATTAGAGAGGAAAAATTTGATTTAATTTTTTGCGGACTTGCTTCATATGATCTGGGTTCTGGACAAACTAGTGTTTTAATTGGTGAAATTTTGGGAATGACAACTGCTACATTTGCAATAGGCACTAAAATAGAAAGCAGTCATATTAAAGTTAAAAAAGAGCTTGAATCAGGCTATTCACAGTGGATAAGAATGTCTTTACCTGCATCTATTTCAATCCAGTCAGGCCTAAATAATCCAAGATATCCCTCCCTTAAAGGAATAATGAGTGCAAAAAGCAAAGAAGTAAAAGTAAAAACAATTGATTCAAATTTTCCTGAAATGCAAGGCTTTACAAAGTTTTTTGTACCTAAGAATGAGAAACAAACTGAATATATCGAAGGCGATGTGGAGGATGTTTCTAATAAAATTATTGATATATTAAAAAATGAACTCAAATTAATAACATGATTTTAGTTGTATTAGAAAATCAAAGGGGTAAAATTCATAGTTTTAGTAGAGAGGCCGTTGTAGCTGGGCAGATATTTGCCAGAAAATACGATGAAGAATTGTGCATTCTTTGTCTTGGTGAGAATGCTGAAGTTTTAAAAGAAGAAGCATCTGAATTCGAATCCGATAAACTCTTAGTAGCAGAACATGAATTAATATCACAGTATACGTCTGACGGTTTTTCAAAAGCTTTATCAGAAATAATTGCACAAGAATCACCTAGATTTACAATAATGGGGCATACTTATATTGCTAGAGACTTTTTGCCTAGAGTCAGTGTTAAACAAAATTTGCCATTCATTGGTGACTTAACTTCAGTTTCATTTGAGGTTGATAAAACAATTTTTTGTAAACAAGTTTTTAATGCAAAGTTTCTAACAAATATTGAAATGGATCCAAGTGTTGAAAAAGCAATTTTAAGTTTTCAATCTGCAGCTTTTGATAAAGATAAAATTATCAAAGGTAGCCCCAAAAATACAATTGATGTCAAATTAAATTTAAAGGATTCAGATGTCAGAATTACCAGTGAAGAGGCTTTTAAAGAGAGTGATTCAGATGTTGATTTATCTTCAGCTAATTTTATTGTTACTGTTGGAAGAGGAATAGAAAGTGAAGACAATATTCCTATGATGGAAGAATTTGTTGAAAATGTAGGTGCTGATCTTGGTTCTTCAAGGCCTGTTGTTGATATGGGAATTATGCCAAAATCAAGATTAGTTGGAAGCTCAGGTTTTACTGTATCGCCAGACTTATATTTAGCTGTAGGACTTTCTGGAGCAATTCAACATGTTGTAGCTATGAAAGGATCTAAGAAAATAATGGGAATAAATACAGACAGAGATGCACCAATTTTCGAAATCGCTGATTATGCTGTTGTTGGTGATTTATTTGAGATTATTCCTGAATTAACAAAAAAACTTTCAGATAGTTAATTATTTTTAAAGATATTTATTGCTGAGCAAGGCTCGCCAAAGTAAATATCTTTTGCATACTTTGTAAGATTCGCAGTAATAATTAGAAAAGCCCATGTTGGAACTTTTGCACGAGAACACCCTTTGATGATAACTTTCTGATTTTCATATTTAGACCAATCAATCAGAGATACTTTTTTTCTAAAGTCTTTTTCTTTAATAATTCCTTCGGATAAAAAATCGTCTAAATTTATGTTTTCCATTATTTTAAAATTTTTATGGCTTTATTAATTTTTTTAACTAATAAATCTACGTCATCTTTTGTGTTATAAAAGTAAAAACTTGCTCTTGCACACGAAGAAATATTTAAAGATTCCATTAGAGGTTGGCAGCAATGATGACCAGAACGAATAGTTATCCCTTCGTAATCTAGAAAATGTGCTAAATCTAAAGAATGAACACCTTCGATATTAAAACTGATTATGGGAGTTCGTTCTTCAGCATCCCCATAGATTTTTATTCCATTAATTGACTTCATTTTTTCTTTAGAATATTCTTCTAAATTTAAAGTTTCGTTTGCTAAGCATTTATCAAGATAGTCCGCAGCATCAGAGAGAGCAATTGCCTGCGCTGCCATAGGTGATCCTGGTTCAAACTTGTATGGACTATGCGTCCAGGTTGATTTTTCCATAGTAACAGTTTCAATAATACCGCCACCGGTTTGGTATGGATCCATTTCTTCTAATATATGATTTTTTCCATATAGTATTCCTACCCCGGTTGGACCAAACATCTTATGTCCAGAAAACGCAAGAAAATCACAATCTAAATCCTTTACATCTATTTTCATGTGAGGTGCACTTTGACAAGCGTCTACTAAAACTTTTATACCCTTGCTGTGTGCTATTTCAATCATTTCTTTAATAGGGTTAATTGTTCCAAATACATTTGATGCATGAGTGATACTTACAATTTTAATATTATTTTCAAGTGCTTTTTTATAATCTTTTAAATCAATAGTTCCATCATCCTTTGATTTTAAATAAGTAATTTTAGATTCTGTTCTTTTTGATATCATTTGCCATGGAATAATATTTGAATGATGTTCCATGTCGGTTAAAAGAATAAAGTCACCTTTTTTTAAATTTTCTTTACCCCAAGAATCAGCAACAAGATTAATTGATTCTGTTGCACTCTTTGTAAAAATTATTTCAGAAGAATCTGCTCCTATAAAATTTGCAAGATTTTTTCTGCTGTTTTCATATGCATTGGTAGCTTTTTCTCCTAGTTCGTAGACACTTCTATGAACACTACCACCATATTCATTATAATATTTCATTTCACTATCTACTACAGCAGTTGGTGTTAAACTTGTAGCTGCGCTATCAAGATAAACAAGAGGTTTATCTCTATTTTTTTGCGTGAGTATGGGAAAATCTTTTTTAATATTCATATTATCAATATAAACCAAGTTGCAGTTTTGCAGCATCACTCATCATGTCCTGATTCCACTGTGGCTCCCAAACAAGTTCCACATTTACAGATTTGGCTCCACTTAGAGATAGTAATTTTTGTTTAACTTCCTCAGCAATTACAGGACCCATCCCACAACCAGGAGCTGTTAATGTCATCTGAATTAAAATATCAACACCATCTCCATCGTCTTTTATTTCACAATTATAAACTAAACCAAGATCGACAATATTTACGGGTATTTCAGGATCATAGCATGTATGAAGAACATTCCAAACCTCTTCCTCATTTGCAAAATTATTTGAATTAACTTCTCTTTTTTCTTCTCCGATTGCTTCTGCGTCAACTCCATTAAGTTGGTACATATTTCCTTCAACAACAATTGTAAAATTATCACCTAATGATTGAGCAATAATTCCTTCCATACCTTTTTTTAGAAATGTTTTGGTTCCATCAGGAACACTATAAACGTTTACATCTTCAAGTATAGTAAATTCTTTATTTTCCATTTAACTCTTCTTTTATATAGTTCAAAGATCCAATAAACCCATTTTGTCTTTGACTCGAAATAGTGGGGCCAAGCTTAATCCAATCAAATAATTTTTCTGCAGTTTCAAATTCATTTATAAAATTTAAAATATCTTTTTGCTCAGAACCATTAAAACCGATTTGTATAATTCTTAAAAGACCTTTGACCATTGAACTCTCTGAATTGGCTTTAAATGAAATATTTTCTCCAACATGAATAGTTTTAATCCAAGTTTGCGATGTGCAAGCATGGATTTTATTTTCATTAGTTTGGTCTTTAATATCAATTAGATCAAGTTTTTTACCTAAATCAATGAGATAAACTAATTTATCTTGTCCTGAAAGTATCGTAAATCCTTCTCTGATATCTTCTAATTTTTTTTTAATGTTTTTCATTAATCCAATTATCCAAAGCAATTTCGGATATATCTTGTATGGAAGAAAGAGAAAACTCATCAATCACTTCTTTTGCAAAAGCTTTAATTAGTATTTTTATGGCGTCTGATTTTTTAATTCCTCTAGCTCGTAGATAAAAAATACTGTCTTCATTTAAAGCACCTGTTGTTGAACCGTGACCGCATGAAACATCATCTGCGTAGATTTCTAATTGCGGATTGGAGTATGCATTAGATGTATCTGATAAAAGTAAGTTCTTATTGGATTGATTTGAGTCAGTTTTTTGAGCGCCCTCTGAAACAATAACTTTTCCATTGAAAACTGCGGATGAATCATTATCTAAAATATTTCTTACATGTTGGAAGCTTGTACATGATTCTGCATTATGATTAATTAAAATATTATTGTCAAGGTGATCATTTTTCTTACCTAGGTTTAAAATACTAATGTTTACATCACATCCGGTTTCTTCTAAATCGACTTCAATAAATTCTTTATTAAAAATACTTTCTTTGTTAAGAGCGTCAATTTTTAATATTGAGTCTTTTTTCAAAGTGAAATAATTATATGATAATAAATGGTTATCACCCTTCCCTTGATAAAATTTACTAAACTTGAGAACTGAATTTTTTTCACTAATAAATTTATTCAATTTTAAGTTAAAACTACTTTCACCGTCGTTAATATCATTTTCAATAAAAGAAATTTCACTTCCTGATTGGACATGAAATATGTTAAAAGATGTAATTCTTGAAAAATCTTTATTAGCGTTATAATAGTTAACGAGTTTTATTGGTTCATCCAAAACAAGATTTTTATCAAATTCAAAATAAAAACCCTCCTTAAAGTCCATTACTCCAAGATTAAAAACGGAATCTTTAATAAAGTTTTCAGAAAATTTTAAAGTTGATTTTTCTTTTAAAATACTAAGATCTACGACTTTTAATTTTTCATTATATTTAAAGTTTTTAAGTGTTCTTTGATCTAAAATACCATTGACAAATAAAATAGTATTATTATCAATATCTAAATGGTCAATTTTAGGTTTTTGCAAAACATCATTTTCAAATTTTGCTAGATTTCTGCTGGATGTAAATTTCCAATTTTCTTCTTTTCTAGTAGGATAACCATGGGAAGAAAATCTTTTAGAGCAATCTTTTTTTAGATTTTCAATCATATTATTTTTCTAACCAGGAATAACCATCTTTTTCGACTTTCTCAACTAGTGTCATATCACCAGTTTTAACGATTTTACCATCAATCATTAAATGAACTATATCAGGTCTAATATAATCTAACAACCTTTGGTAGTGAGTAATGATAAGTACAGCGTTATTTTTATTTCTAAATTTATTAACACCTTTTGCAACAGTTCTTAAAGCATCAACATCCAAACCTGAATCAGTTTCATCTAAAACTGCAAGTTTCGGATTTATCGATAAGAGCTGTAAAATTTCACTTTTCTTTTTTTCTCCACCAGAAAATCCATCATTTATCGACCTTTTCAAAAAAGAATCGTCCAAACCGAGCTCTCCAAGAATCTGTTTAGAATTTTTTAAAAATTCTAAAGCATCGATTTCTTCTTTACCTTGATGTGCAAGATGTGCATTCAAAGCAGCTCTTAAAAAATATGCCATGCTAACTCCAGGAATTGCAACAGGGTATTGAAAGCATAGAAAAATTCCATTTAAAGCACGATTTTCAATACTCATATCTGTAATATCTTCATTATTCATAGAAATTGAACCATTATCAACCTCATATGCTTCATTACCAGCTATAACATTTGCAAGAGTACTTTTTCCAGAACCATTTCTACCCATAATTACATGTACTTCACCTGGATTTATATCCAAATCAATACCATTAAGTATTTTTTTATCTTCGATTGATGCTTCTAAATTTTTTATTTCAACCATAATTTTATCCTACACTATTTTCGAGTGTTACCTCAATTAATTGTTTTGCTTCAACAGCAAATTCCATTGGCAATTCTTCAAATACTTCTTTACAAAAACCATTTACAATCATGGATACAGCATCATCAAGCTTAATTCCACGCTGATTACAGTAAAATAGTTGATCTTCTCCAATACTTGAAGTTGTTGCTTCGTGTTCCATTTTTGCAGTTGGATTTTTTACATCTATGTATGGGAAAGTATGTGCTCCACACTTATCACCAATCAAAATAGAGTCGCATTGTGAAAAATTTTGTGCATTTTCTGCATCTTTTAAAATTTTTACACCACCCCTATATGTATTCTGTCCTTCACCAGCTGAAATGCCCTTTGTAATTATAGTACTTTTCGTATTTTTCCCTATATGTATCATCTTGGTACCAGTATCAGCTTGCTGTTTATTCTTTGTTACTGCAACAGAATAGAATTCTCCAACACTATTATCACCCTGCATGATCACGCTTGGGTATTTCCATGTAACTGCAGATCCAGTTTCAACCTGAGTCCATGATATTTTAGAATTGTCTCCTTCGCAACGTCCCCTTTTAGTAACAAAATTATAAATACCACCTTTACCATCTTTATCACCAGAAAACCAATTTTGGATAGTAGAATATTTAATCGTAGCATCTTTGTGAGCAATCAGCTCAACACATGCCGCATGTAATTGATTTTCATCTCTCATGGGAGCAGTACACCCTTCTAAATAGCTTACATAGCTTCCTTCATCAGCCACAATTAGTGTTCTTTCAAACTGACCAGTATTTGAAGCATTTATTCGAAAATAAGTTGATAGCTCCAGCGGGCATCTAACTCCTTTTGGTATATATACAAATGAGCCATCACTAAAAACTGCAGAATTTAGAGCAGCAAAGTAGTTATCAGAAGCAGGAATTACTGTACCAAGATATTTTTTAATTAAATCAGGATGATTTATAACTGCTTCGGAAAAGGAACAAAAAATTACACCATGTTTTGATAATTCATCTTTAAAAGTTGTTGCGATTGAAACACTATCAAATACTGCATCAACTGCTACACCTTCCAATCTTTTTTGTTCATTTAAAGAAATTCCAAGCTTATTATAAGTCTCTAAAATTTCTGGATCTACGTCGTCTAAGCTCTTATTAACTTTTTTCTTAGGAGCAGCATAATAGCTAAGTGCTTGATAATCAATGGGATCATACTTTATCTGTGCCCAAGTAGGTTCTTTCATTTTCTTCCATCTTTTGAAAGCTTTTAATCTCCAATCAAGCAACCATTTTGGTTCCTTTTTTAGAGCAGAAAGTTTTTTTATTACTCCTTCATCAAGTCCTGGCTCGAACTTGGTTTGTTCAATATCTGTTGTGAATCCGTATTTATATTCTTGATCAATAGCTTGATCTATAATTTTTTGATTTTTATCTGCCATATTTAATTAAGCTGAGAAACTAATTCCACAGCCACACGTCCTTGTAGCGTTAGGGTTATTAACTTTGAAACCTCCATTTAACAAATCACTTGAAAAATCAATCTCGCATCCTCTAACGTAAATCCAACTTTTGACATCGCATAAAATAGTAATGCCGTGACTTTCAAACTCTTTATCATACTCTTTCTTCTTATTATCAAATGTTATTTTGTAGGACATTCCTGAACATCCACCAGTATCAATAGCAACTCGAATACCTTTCGCTGAGGTTTTTTCACCCTGTAAGATGTTTTTTAACCTCTTTGCAGCATTTTCGGTAATTGTAATTATTTGATCTTCAAGATTTTCAGTCATTAAAGTCCCAATTTAACCTTTCCTTCTTCTGTCATCATTTCAGGATTCCATGGTGGATCAAAAGTTAAATCAATATCAACTTTTCCCATGTTTTCTAAGGTTGCTAGCTTCATTTTTATATCATCCATCATATATTGACCCATTGTACAGCCTGGCGTAGTAAGCGACATTAAAATATTAACATCATAATTATCGCCATTTTGTTTTATAGTTAAATCATATATTAGACCAAGATTCCAAAGATCAATAGGAAGCTCTGGATCATTACATTTTTTCAAAATACCTACAACTTTTTCTTTAACATCATTCATAAGGGGTGCAATTTATATATCAGAATATTTATGTCCAAATTCTTTAATTATTATTTTTTAAATCTCTTAGCAATAATTTACAAATTACTACCTAATTCTACCCTAATTTTTAATTTAAATTCATAATCATTTGGTTTTTTTCAATTTCTGGTATTTTTAACATTATTTTTTGTTTTTTATAATTGTAAATATTTAATTCTTCATACTAATTGCTATGTTAAATTCAGTAATGTAAATTGTTGCTCATTTGAAGAC